>ERZ773044.19-NODE-19-length-140255-cov-10.3367_pt1 | contig 140255 bp, 99 predicted proteins | sample MGYA00511897_ERZ773044 | MGnify/ENA primary metagenome ERZ773044 (study PRJEB29015, sample SAMEA2738116) | human oral metagenome | biome: human oral; feature: human-associated habitat; material: saliva | place: China | collected 2170 ...
CCTGAGGAGCCGCGACGTCGGCGGGGGCCGGGGCGCTTGCCTCGGGGGCCTGCGCGGGCTGCTCGGGCGAGGAGTGGAACTCAATCAGCGGGGAGCTCTCGACGGAGTGGGGCAGGGAAGCCTCGGCGGGTGCGGGCTCCTCAACCGGCTCGGCGGTCTCGGCAACGGGCTCTGCGGGAGCGTCTGCGGAGACGGGGGCCACGGGAATCATCGGGGCGGCGGGGGCCACCTCGGCAATAACCTGCTCGACCACAATCTGCTCGGATACGACGGGTTCTGCGGGGGCCTCTTCGACCGGTGCCGCTGCCTCGGAAATAGGCTCAGCAACGGGCTCGGCGGGAGTCTCTGCGGTGGGAGCCTCGCCGGCGGGGTTCAGCACCTCTCGGGGCAGAGCGGTCTCCTGAATCGGCACCGGGGTCAGGTAGCGCATGGGCTTCGGCTCTGCCTCGGTCTGCTCGGCTTCAGTCTGCTCGGCTTCAGCCGACTCTGCGCCGGACTGCTCGGTCGCGATGGGCTCGGCCGCGACAGGCTCCGCGGGAGCCTCTTCGACCGGGACCGGAACCTCTGCGGAAATCTCGGTCGCCTCAACAGCAGGCTCCGCAACGGGTTCCGCGGGTGCCTCGGCGGCAGGCTCGGAGGCGCCCAGCGCCTCGGCGGACTCTTCCGAAATGAGCGGCTCCAGGGGAGCGTCATCGACATCGATGGGCTCGGGGTCGGGCTCTTCGACCCACAGCTGCCAGCCATCGGGAACGGGACCCCAGGCCGGGTCGGGGCGCCAGGTAGGGGTAGGGGTCCAGCCTGCGGGCGGGGCGGGCCAATTGGGCGGCGGGTTGAAGACGAGTGCCATAAGAAAGCAGCCTTTCTGGTGCTGAAAACACCCCGGAAGAGCGGTCATCAGCGACTATGTATATGACGTGTATTATCGCTTCAAATTATGGCACAGCTTTATGGGTAATAAGCCTTGCCTGGTCGTTTTTGAGAGGATTCACGGCATACTCTTCACTTTCGTAACATTCTGCGTTAATCCGCGGTTCAAGATTGGGGTTTGAGCTTAGGTTGAGGGTTTTGCGCGCGGTGCGCGATGCAACCGGAGCGGCAGGAACCTCCGCTCGCGTGACACCTCGTGCCGGTGTCCACCCGAGCTGCCCGGCTAGGATTAAGGCATGAACACAACGCCGCCCCCCACATCCCCGCAAGCACCGTTCGGCCCCGCAGCCTCGGGCCGTTCCTCCCGTGCCGACGGCCTGGCCTACCATCGTCTTTCCCACGCCGACCCGGAGACCCGCTGGTACTCGCCCCTACTGGAGGGCCTAATCGGCATCGCCATCTTCATCGGCCTGTCCCTCATGCTGTCGCTCCTCATGGCCGCGGCTGCTATGGGTTCGGGTATTTCCCTGCGCGAGATTACCGAGAACCGCTCCCTCGTTATGGAACACCCGGCGCTGTTCGCCCTGACCTTCCTCTCGCTCATCGCCATTGTGCCCTCGCTCTTTCTGGCGCGCCTGGTCGTGGGCCCGAAGCCCTGGGGCCTGATTCACTCTGTGGCGGGCCGCCTGCGCCGCTCGCTCCTGTTGCCGTACCTGGGCCTGGGCTTCGTGATCTACGGTATCTACTACGCAGTGATGGTGGCGATGAGCGGTGCATCCCTGCCCGCTTACCGTTATTCGCAACCATCACAGGTTGAATTTTGGGTTATTGCGGTGCTGATTCTGCTTCTGGTGCCCGTGCAGTGCTACGCGGAGGAGCTCGCCTACCGGGGGTTCATGATGCAGACGCTGGGCCGCTGGATTCGCACCCCCTGGCTGCCGATTGTGCTGCCGGCGGCGCTCTTCATGTTCTCCCACACTTACGATGCGTGGGGCCTGGGCTTCGTGTTTGCGATGGGCGTGTACGCCGGGTTCCTATGCTGGTACACCGGCGGCCTGGAGGCCTCCATCAGCCTGCACGTGGCCAATAACGTGACCCTGCTGCTGCTCTCCCTTGTGGCGGGTCTGGACCCCTTCGCCTCCGAGGGGGTGGCCCCCATGGATGCGCTGCAGGGCATCGCGCTGGAGGGCCTGTACGTGGTGCTCGCCTGCCTGATCTTCAACGCACGCGCTCGCCGTGGCGAGGTTTCACGTGAAACGCAACAGCTCAAGGTTGATAACTAGGGTCTGCGATGGCCGGGGCCCGCGATACCTAGCGCATGCGGCGGGTAGCCCTCGCCCGACTATCTGCCCGCCGCCGCCCCATCCGGGCCCCATCTGGACTTTCACCCCGACTCACCCCGTCAACACCCAAGAAAAGGTAGGGTTAAACCATGACTGTTGATGCTGTAAAAAATATTGAAGACCTTGCCGAGTTTGTGGCGGATTCCCCGGTCTCCTACCTCGCTGCGCGCACGGTGGCGCGCCGCCTGCAGGCCGCAGGCTTCACCGAACTGGTTGAAACCGAGGCCTGGGACCCGCAGGTCGCAGCCGGTCGCCACTTCGTCGTTCGCGACGGCGCGATTATCGCCTGGGCCGGTGGCGCGAAGGCGCAGAAGGCAAGCGGCTACCGCGTACTCGGCGCGCACACCGACTCGCCCTCCCTGAAGATTAAGCCCTCCTCCTCCATCACCACGAAGGGCTGGCACCAGATTGCCGTTGAGAACTACGGCGGCGCACTGCTGAACTCCTTCCTGGACCGTGAGTTGTGCGTGGCGGGTCGCCTCACCGTCATGGAGGACGGCGAGCTGAAGGGCCGCCTGGTGCGCACCGGCCCGATTGCGCGCATCCCGCAGCTGGCACCGCACCTGGACCACAAGCGCAACGAACTGGTGCTGGACAAGCAGTTCAACATGTACCCCGTGTGGGGCGTAGACCCGGCGGAGAACGACGTGCTCGGCTACATGGCGAAGCACGTGATTGACGGCGAGCCGGTCGACCCGGAAAACATTGTGGGTTACGACCTGCTGTTCGCTGATTCGCAGCCGCCGCGCCGCTTCGGTGCGGATCAGGAGCTGTTCGCCTCGGGCCGCCTGGATAACCTGTCTTCGGTGCATGCGGGTTTGACCGCCCTGGAGCGTTACGTTGCCGATAACGCGGATGAGCACGCCACCGAGACCGTGATGCTTGCGGCGTTCGACCACGAGGAGCTTGGTTCGGAGTCGCGCAGTGGTGCGGCGGGTCCGTTCCTGGAGGATATTCTGGTGCGCCTGTCGGCTGCGCGCGGTGAGAGCACGGAGGAGTACCGCCGTTCGGTGGCGGCGTCGTTCTGCCTGTCGGCTGATGCCGGGCACCTGGTGCACCCGAACTATCAGGGTCACCACGACCCGACCGTGCAGCCGCTGCCCGGTGGCGGCCCGCTGCTGAAGATTAACGCGAACCAGCGTTACGCGACGGATTCGGTGGGTGCTGGCGTGTTCGCTGCGGCGTGTGCGAAGGCTGGTGTGCCGTATCAGGAGTTCGTGTCGAATAACAATATGCCGTGTGGTTCGACGATTGGCCCGATTACGGCGACTCGCCTGGGTATGCGCACTGTGGATGTGGGTATTGGCCTGCTGTCGATGCACTCGATGCGCGAGATGTGCCATGTGGACGACATGGCGTACATGACCCGCGCGGTGGAGGGCTTCTTCCGCCTCTAAATTGAACCCCGCTGAGGTATGAACAGCTGGGGTGTGGGCGCCGGGAACCTAAGGTTCCCGGCGCCCATATTTTTTAAAAATTTTTCGGGGGGGGGGAGTGTTTACCTCTTGAATAGGGTTCATGTTTGCCGTAAAGTAACCCACAATACGTAATATACGTGTTACACGCTACTTGTTTTTGAGAAGTTTTCACCAATGATGGTGCGCCATCAGCTCGTCACCGGCGTAGCGAGCGAACCCCAACGTGAAAGGCGGTTCCCCTGTTCTTCGGTATTTCTCTGATCCCGCTGGCGGTTTTGGTCATTGTGGGTCAGCTGAAAAAAGCACCACCAAGGTTGCTAAACAACCCTAGCTATCAAAAGGAGAGGGAGCAGGTGCGAAAGCACCGGCGCATCCTGGATGTGCTCGGCGTGGGTTTTGCTCTTGCCCTAATGATTATTCAGTGGAGTAACGTCTCGTTCTCGTTTGCTTTTGAAGCGTGCGTTATTTGGCTGGTTCCCGGGCAGCTGTATAGACTCTGGCAGAAGTTCAATGTGCCGCGTGGGGTACTCTTCGCGTGTGCTGTAGCCCTGATTGTTATTGAGTTTGGGTTGGCGCTCCTGCCCTAACCCGCACCCTATAACAGATGTGGCGGTGACCGAACAACGGTCACCGACACAACTATTTTTGGGATTAGAAAGGATTGGATTAGACGGGGTTGTCGGGGCTGGGCAGGGTTACCACCTCAGACCAGCGAGTATCCTTAGCAGCCGCACGGTTCGCGTCGCTCTTCTGCTTCACATCGGCGGGTGCCTGCTGCGCCCACAACTCAAAAGCAACAATATAGTTCTCGGGGTAGTTTGCCGCGAGCAGTTCCTGTCGGGTCGGGAAGTACTCCTTACCCTCTCGAATATCGACGTAGTTGCTTGCCTTGTAGGGGTCTGCGCTCTGGATGTCAGCACGCGGGCCGGAGGCTACCTTTCCGCTTGCCACGTTATTGTCATCGATAGCGCGCACCCATGCTGCGGCGTAGGCGTGATCGGCCTTGTTCTTCTCGTGCAGTGCCAGGCACTCGGCTCCCGCTGATTCAGCTTCGGCGCGGGTGGGGAAGTTCGCCTGGTTGCGTACAACATGCCGCGCAGAGACGTAGGAGGGCAGTGCCGTACCGCGGTCGGCGCTAATGGCCTCCTGCTGCTTGAGAGTTTCAGCTTTCGCGGCTTCGTCAGGTTCAAGGCAGGGGGTAGATGCCTTCTTCGCCGCGGAAGAGGAGGCGGACCCGGTGGCACTTGTTGCTGACGGGGCTGAAGTCACGGTCGTGTTCGAGGGCGCGGGAGTGTTTGATGCCGTGCTGGCGGAGCTACCGCAGGAGGCAAGAAGCAGGGGAAGAATCGCCAGCGCGGCACCGCGTCGTAGACCGCTGGAACGAAGTGAAAGAAGAACAGGGGTGTGGGTCATAAGGCCACCTCACAAGAAGGATGGAACGATATATTGCGTCTCAGTATATGTTGGACGGTGTAGTGTGTGGGGTGTTTTGCGAATACCCACACGGAATGGAAAAAATTTCAGCAAACTACCTAGAGTATTCAATCGTTATTAGTGGGTTATCGCTTGTCACTTGTATTTAGAGGAGGAGAAAGGGCAATATTGGTTTTGCTGAAAAAGGCACATATTTTCATTGACCACATATCAAATCTGTAGGTATAGTGGGGCGCAATACATTACTACACCCACGTTATGAGGTGGCCCCATGGCTCTCGCCCCGAGGACCTTCTCCGACCGTTGCAGCATTGTACGATGCGGTACCGTCGCGGTTGTCCTGCCCCTGCTCCTTGCCGCCTGCGGTGGTGCGAACACCGCGGCAAGCAGCACCTCCTCACCCTCCACGGCGAGCGCCTCAGCAACGGCAAGCACCACGCCGCCCATCAGTTGCTCCTCATACTCCGCCGAAGCTCTTGCATCAGCAGAAGCCACCAAGCCCGTCCCGCGCACCGATGAACAATACCCCGCGTACATCCAGTACCGGCACATCCTCGCAGACGGCGCCCACATAATCGAGCCCAGCGAAATCGACAGCAAGTGCCACGCCGCACTCAAAGCAGGGCGGAGCACCCTCCCCGAATACGTTCAAAACATCGATGCCTACAACGCCCACCCCAGCACCGGAGTCACCGACCCCTTCGCCGGTAGTGAGTACCGAGACATCAAGGACCGCAACGAATTCATCCCCCACCGCGCAGACCTGGAAGAAGCCGCCTACCCCGAGATGATTATCCGTCTCTACGAAAAGTGGTACGAAGCAGCCCCCGCAGACATCAAGACGCTCAGCGACGCGAACCGTGCACGATTCCTCGCCACGAGCGCCTACCAGCAGTGGAAGGCCCAGCCCCAAACCCCCAGCAGCGCCCGCCCATAAAACCACTCACGCATAAGCCCACTCAAAAACAGTTGTGGCGGTGACCGAATGAAACGGTCACCGCCACAACTCTTTAAACGCTCCTTAACGGGCTTATTTTTTTTGGGGGGGGCTACTTGCCCTTCACCTCGCGTGCCAGAGCCAGCAGCTCCTCATGCACGGTCGTATCGCCCGTAACCTCCGGGTGGAAAGAAATACCGATCAGGTTGCCCGAACGCACACCCACAATCTTCCCCTCGTGACGAGCCGTCACCTGCACACCCTCACCGGTGCCGGTCACAATCGGCGCACGAATAAACGCCGTATCAATAACCACCTCATCACCGGCAGGAGTCAGCCACGGCAGGCGCACCTCCGCAGAATCAACCTGCGAACCAAAAGCGTTACGACCCACCGAAACATCCAAAACACCCAGCGACTGCTGACCCGGCGCCGGATCATCAATACGCTTCGACAGCATAATCAGGCCAGCACACGTACCCAGAGTCGGCATGCCCGAAGAAATCGCCTCAATCAGCGGCTCACGCACACCAAAAATACGGGTCAAACGGTCAATCGTCGACGACTCACCACCGGGCAGAACCAGCGCATCCAGACCCTCAAGCTGCTCACCGGTACGCACCCAACGCACCTGCGCCCCCAGGGACTCCAGCATCAACGCGTGCTCACGCACACCGCCCTGCAGCGCCAAAACACCAACCGTCAAACCCTCACCCGGCAAAACACCGGCAGGCTGAACCTTCTCAACCATCACCGCTCCCTTCACAAATCAACAAACACAAGGAGGGTGGGACCCGCCTCAGCGAACCCCACCCCCTCATCAAACACTCACCCCAAACGCGGGGTGCGCGCACGAATTACCAGCCGCGCTCCGCCAGGCGGTGCGGTGCCGGAATGTCAGCAACGTTAATGCCGACCATAGCCTCACCCAGGCCGCGAGAAGCCTCAGCAACCTTCTCCGGGTCATTGTAGAAAGCGGTAGCCTTCACAATAGCCTTCGCGCGAGCAACCGGGTCGCCCGACTTGAAGATACCGGAACCAACGAACACGCCGTCAGCACCGAGCTGCATCATCATTGCAGCGTCAGCGGGGGTAGCCACACCACCAGCGGTGAACATGACCACGGGCAGCTTGCCGGTCTGAGCAACCTCACGAACCAGCTCGTACGGTGCAGCCAGTTCCTTAGCCTTCACGTACAGCTCATCGGGCATGGTGTTGTACAGGCCCTGCAGCTCAGCAATCTGACGCTTAATGGTGCGGATGTGCTTGGTCGCCTCAGAGACGTCACCGGTGCCAGCCTCGCCCTTCGAGCGAATCATAGCGGCACCCTCGGTGATGCGGCGCAGCGCCTCACCCAGGTTGGTAGCACCACACACGAAAGGCACCTTGAACTGGTGCTTATCAATGTGGTTCACGTAGTCAGCGGGGGAAAGAACCTCAGACTCGTCAATGTAGTCGACCTTCAGGGTCTCCAGAATCTGAGCCTCAACGAAGTGGCCGATGCGTGCCTTCGCCATGACCGGGATCGAAACAGCATCAATGATGCCCTCAATCATGTCCGGGTCAGACATACGAGCCACGCCGCCCTGCGCACGAATATCCGCGGGAACGCGCTCGAGAGCCATGACGGCAACAGCGCCAGCATCTTCAGCGATCTTAGCCTGTTCGGGGGTGACGACGTCCATGATGACGCCGCCCTTGAGCATGTCGGCCAGGCCGCGCTTAACAAGCGGGCTGCCGGTTACGGTGTTGTTATCAGTCATGACCTTATCTTCTCACGTTCTGAGTGTTCGCGCGCACTCACGGAGGCGGATTTTCTGTTCTCTGACACAGTACGACCCCAAGTTCACGTCAGAATGACACAAAACGTAAAGAAAAGTACCCGCACCCACGGATTAGACAGCCCCCGCCAGTGAGCGCAGGGAATAAAACCGCCGGTGTACTCTTTAACCCAGTAGAACCCTGCGCACGGGCACCGCGGGTAGGCGCTCACCACGTCGTAAACGCCACCTCGAACAAGGAGCCCGCAGGGCACCTCAACACATTTCCGCCATCAACACATTTCACAGACCATGTAGCGCACCAGGAACTGCGCCCGGGCACCCGTATCAGCACCCGAGCGTAGTACCCCTGCGCCCAAGCAAAGGAACAGCATGCTCGAAGTCGTTATCGCACTATCCCTCGCTGTCCTCGTAGGCAGCGCAATCGCACACAAAACGCGGATCACCCCCGCCATCGTGCTGATTTTCATTGGCCTGGCTATCGGCATTATGCCCGCCCACGAACTGCACGAAGTTCAGAGTATCGGCCTGCCCTCGCACGTCATCCTCGAAATCTTCCTGCCCATCATGCTCTTCTGGGAAGCCCGCAACACCTCATGGCGTGAAGCGCGCAACCGCATCGGCGGCATTATCCTCACCGGAACCCTGCTGGTCATTGTGACCGCCTTCGGCGTCGCCGGGATTCTGCACGAGCTCACCGGCGTGAGCGCCTGGGGTGCGGCACTGCTCATCGGTGTGGCGCTCGCGCCCACCGACGCCGTCGCTGTCGCAACCCTCAACGGTAAACTGCCCAAGTCCTCCATCACCACCCTCAAGGCTGAGGCGCTCATCAACGACGGCACGACCCTCGTGCTGTTGACCCTCGCCCTGCAGGTAGCCGCCGGTCAGGGACTGTCCCTCGGCCACTCCAGCGGCATGTTCTTCTTCTCCTTCCTCATCGGTATTCTGGTCGGCCTGGCGGTCGGCTGGGTAGCCAACAAGATTCGTGCCCACATCGATAACCCGATGTGGTTCACCTGCTTCATGTTGACCGTGCCCTTCATCGCGTTCCTGCTCGCGGAGAAGATCGAGCCTTTCCCCGATATGAAGGGCTCCGGCGTGGTTGCTGTCGTGGTTGCGGCGTTCTTCCTCACCTACTACAGCCCGGACACCATCAAACCGCATAACCGCAGCTACGGTCTGCCCACCTGGGCGTTCGTCACCTTCGTCATGAACGCCGTGCTGTTCGTCATGGTCGGTGTGCAGCTGCCCACCGCCGTGGAACGTATGGGCGTCACCATTAACCTCTACGGCACCACCTGGAGCTACGGCCTGCTCGTTGTGCTGGTCGCCTGGATTGCCTGCATAGTCATCCGCTACGTATTCCTGCAGATCTACATTTTCATGGTTCATCTTCTGGACCGCCGCAAAAAGCAGCGCACCATGCGCGACACCCACCGCGGCCGCATCCTCTCCACTATGGCGGGTCTGCGCGGCGGCGTGTCCCTGGCGGTGGCGCTGTCCATCCCGGCAAGTGTTGAATATCGCGACTTCGTGATCTTCGTGGTGTCCGGCGTGGTGCTGTGCTCCATGGTCGTCCAGGGCATGCTGCTGCCCGCCGTGATCCGCTGGGCGAACCTGCCGGTCGACAACAGCGAAGAAGAAGAAATGAATGAAGCAATCCGCACCATGATTGCTGAGTCCTTCGACTCCATCCAGGAAATCGGTGGACGCATCAACGCCCCGCAGGAAGTCATCGACCGCATCGCGGAAGAGCACATGTTCCACATGAGTATGTACCGCAACCTGCACACCCTGCACGTGCACGGCGACGACACCCCCGAGAACGTGCTGAAGGTGCTCGAATCGCACGAACAGGAAAAGGAACTGCGCCTGGGCGTGATCGAAGTTCAGCGCGATATTCTCAAGCGTCTGCGCGACGAAGGCCGAATCGACACGAACGTACTGCACCAGATCCAGGAACGCCTGGACATCGAAGTCATGCGTGTGCTCGGCCCGCTCGAACTCGAATAGCTCACGCTCCCACATGCGATACGTATGAGGCGAGGCGCCCCTACCCCGAACAGCGGGGGAGGGGTGCCTCGTTACTTTTATGTCCAAACCTCTAGACCCACCACCACCTGGAGACGGTACAATACACTAGCCCGTTTTTCGCGCGGATCGTGCTTCTTACCGCGTCATTCACCGCGCACCGGACACAACACAGACTAGAACCACAGGAACCTATGACGTCCCACCAGACTGAAAACACCGCGCCCAAAAACGGCGCACCCGCCGCAGGACACGGCCCTCAGGGTCCCCACGGCGCAAGCGAAGACCCGCAGAACATCTACCTGCTCAAAGACGCCCCCATCCTCAAGGCGCTCCTCTCCCTCGGCGTGCCCATGGCGCTCGGCCTCGCCATCACCAGCATCTACAACGTGGTGAACTCCTACTTCGTCGGCCACTACGGTAGCGTTGAAGAGCTCGCCGCCACCGGCTACGGCGTGCCCGTCTTCGGCGTCATCATGGCAATTGCGGGCCTGTTCGGTCTGGGTGCCTCCACCCTCGCCTCCCGCAAGCTTGGCGAAGGCCAGCCCGCCCACGAAATCCACCGCGTCACCTCCTTCGCGCTCTACTCGGCACTCGGTGTAGGCGTTATCGCGGCCGCTATCGGCTTCATCCTTGCCGACCCGATTACCGGCATCATGGGCGCCTCCGGCGGCTCCTACGAGCCGACCCGCATCTACGTGCACCTCATGTTCCTCGGAGCGCCCCTCGCCATTGGCATGTTCACCCTCGAACAGCTGGTCCGTTCCGAGGGCTACGCCAAGCAGTCCATGTACGGCATTATTGTCGGCACCGTCGTCACCTGCATCTTCGACGTGCTGTTCATTGCCATCATGGGCATGGGTATTGCCGGTTCCGGCTGGGCGATGCTACTGGCCAACGGTGCGTCCATGCTGTACTACCTGCTGTTCCTGATGCGTCAGAGCGAGAACTTCTCCGCAAACATCCGCGACTTCTCCCTCGACCCCGCCATCATTAAGCCCGTGGTTGCGGTCGGTGCCGCTGAGCTCATTCAGAGCCTGAACCTGATCTTCGCCGCCCTGCTGCTGAACAACCTCGCAGCCTCCTACGGTGACGACACCGTGGCGGCGTTCGGCCTGGCAATGCGCCTGAACATGGTGCCCGAAATGCTGTGTATGGGCCTGTGCATGGGCGGTATCCCGCTGTACGCCTACGCGTACGGTGCCCGCAACGGCGCCCGCGTGAAGCAGGCGCTGCGCACCGCAACGATCCTGTCGGTTATTACCTCCGCGGCCATCACCATTCCGGTGCTGATTTTCCGCCGCGAACTGCTCGCCGTGGTTGGTGATGAGCGCCTGGTCTCCACCGGTGAAGAGGTCCTGGTCGCGCTCATGCTCGCCGCCGTGTTCAACGCGGTCAGCATCGTGTTTGTGTCTTGGTTCCAGGCGGCCGGTAAGGGCGGCCCGGCAATGCTGATGACCCTCGGCATTGCGCTGCTGTTCTTCCCCGCCGTGTACTTTGGCAATATGTGGTTCGGCTTTAAGGGCCTGACCTGGGCGTTCCCCTTCACTCAGGTGCTTGCCTGCGCGCTGGGTCTGGTGCTGTTCCTCGCTACGGGCGGCTCGAAGGTGCCCCCGGCTGAGGCTGAGGTTGAAGCTGAAGGTTCTGAGGAATCTGACTCTGGGGCTGCTCAGGTTTCCGTTGCACAGCCCGAACAGAAGGCATAGCCCTCGGTCTGCGAAAACATAGTGAAATCCCCGGACTCCCACTTGGGAGCCCGGGGATTTCACGTTAGCTTTTACGCTGATTGAGGCGCTAGTTCTTCCGCCTAGTTCTTCCACCAGGAATCAAAAATCGTCACCGGGGTAGTGCGCTTATGGCGGCTACGCAGGTAAATCTGCTCCAGCTTCTGCGCTGCCGCCTCGTCGATTTCCTTACCCTCCAGGTAGTCGTCAATCTGCGGGTAGGTCAGACCCAGCTCATCCTCATCGGTACGGCCGGGCACGCCGTCCAGCAGGTCAGCAGTCGGAGGCTTAGCCCACAGACGCTCAGAGGCACCCAAAACACGCAGCAGCAGCTGGTTCTGGCGCTTATTCAGGCCGTACAGCGGCAGCAGGTCCGCGCCGCCGTCACCGAACTTCGTGAAGAAGCCGGTAATGGACTCCGCCGCGTGGTCGGTGCCGACCACCAGGTAGCCGGGGTCGCCAGCAATCGCGTACTGGGCAATCATGCGGGCGCGCGCCTTCACATTACCCTTGTTGAAGTCGCTGATCTGCTCGCCGGTCGCGGCAGTGTAGGCGCTGTCGAAGCCGTCGACAGCTTCGGCAATGTTGAAGGTCAGGGAACGGGACGGCTGGATGAAACGCAGCGCCTCCTGCGCGTCCTCTTCGTCGTGCTGCACACGGTAGGGCAGGCGTACCGCCACGAACTCGGTGGCGCGGCCGCGCTCGTTGAGGCGGTCCACCGCCAGCTGGCAGAGGCGACCCGCCAGAGTCGAGTCGATGCCGCCGCTGATGCCCAGTACCAGGCCGCGGCTTCCGGTGGCTTCCAGGTAGTCGCAGATGAACTGGATGCGGCGCTCCACTTCTTCGCGTGCCTGCTCTTCGGTCATGTTGGGCTTGACGCCCATTTCACGGATGATCTGTGCCTGTAATTCACGCATGACTTAAGTGTACGCTCCACCTTATAGCCCGTGCGGTGAACCGCCGAGGGATGCGAGGTAGTGTTCCACACGGTGCGTTCAGCGCGGCGTACGCGGCGGGTTCAGTATTGTTTCAGCCCTGAAAATACACAGCATACTCACCGGTAAAAACCCTGTGCGACAACCCGTGCGGCTGTTAGCATGAACATACGGTTCAAATACCGTTCAAAACAGCCGGTGATGAGGGAAAACGCCCCACACACCCGCTACGCCACAGAACACGTCAACCAAGGACGGTGAAGACAGCACCATGGCAAAAACAAAAACTGAACTCTACGACGAGCTCGTAGACATCGAAACCAGCCTCGAAAACCACCCGCTCACCTCGGGGAAAATAGCGGAGGCGAACATCATCGTCGAGCAGATGAAGGAGCAGGGCGCCACCCCGGAAGAAATTAATGAGGCACTCATCCGGCAGGGGTTGCCTTCCCTCGTGGAGATAGGCAAGAGTACCTTGACGCAGTCTTTCAGCCTCTGGAAGCTCAATCACCGCAAGTCCAAGGTGGAAGCCGCCATTGAGAAGCTCAACCGTAGAGAAGCCCGTCAGCGCTAACTAGCCCGCCTCGGGCAGGGCGAGGCAAGCAAATACCCCCGGCAGATGCGTACAGCATCCACCGGGGGTATTTAGCGTTCAGATTTAACGCTTCGACTAGCGGTTATTCAGCACGCGCACGTTGTAGCGGTGCAGGAACGCCGCCATCGCGCCACGCTCAATCGGCTGAACCGGACGGAACGAACCATCAGCCCAACCCGTCGTAATACGCTGATCAGCCAACCACGCAATCTCACGATAGAACTGGCTACCGGTCGACACATCAGTAAACGGCGACACCGCAGGAGCCGAATAGGCCGGCGAACCCGCAAAACGGTAGAAGAACGCCGCCATCGCGTCACGGTTCACCGCATCATTCGGGCGGAACGTGCCATCAGACCAGCCGGTCGTAATGCCGCGGGCGCGCATCCACTCTATCTCCTTGTAGAACGGGTGGTCGCGCGGCACATCCTTGAAGCTCGGGGTGCTCGGCGCAGTGAACTGCGGAGAACCCGCCATACGGTAGAAGAACGCCGCCATCGCGCCGCGCTCCACCGAACCGTTCGGGCGGAACGTGCCATCCGGGTAGCCGGTCGTAATGCGACGCTGAGCCAGCCAGTTAATGTCGTTCACAAACGGGTAATCCGCCGGAACATCCTTGAAATGCGCACTCTCAGCGGGAGCCTCGGAGGACGACGACACGCGCAGAACCTGCGCACGCTCACCGGCCGCACCGTTCACGCCCGACAGGTCGCCGGTCGCGTTGTGCATGTGCAGGAACAGGGCAGAGCCCTTTGCCTCACCGCTGCGGTGCGCCACCAGGTTCGTGCCCGGCGCATCCACGAACAGGTTCGGAACGCCCGCCGAATCACCGCTGAACCACAGCGCCGGGGTGGCGTAGTTGAACGACACCGACTCGGTCGTATCCACCACGGTCGTAGCGGAGAACGCGCTCGCGGTGGTCACCGAGTACGAAATCTCGGTCGACTCAGCCTCCGGGTCAAGGCCCAGAACACTCAGCGGAACACTCATCACCAGGGTGTTCGAATCCATGATGTTCGTATCGGTATCGCCCCAGGCGCCGTTCAGCGGGTACAGGGCGTTGGCGATTGCGTGCCACTTGCCGTCCAGGCCGCGCTGCGAAACCTTCACGAGCGGGTAGTCCAGGCCCTTCTCACGCACCGTCTGCAAGCGGTAATCGGTCGTGCCGTCCTTATCGGTGTCGATGAAGACGTAGTAGGTGCCGCGCGGGGTCACCTCCGACCAGTTACCCCAGGTCGAAATACCGAAGGACAGCTGCGCCTGCGAGGTGTCCTCGCCGGCAGCCTTCAGCGCCGCCACGTTCGAGGTGGCACCCACGTACTGCAGGTCCATGCGGGAATCCGAACCCACACCCAGCTTCGCGGTCGGGATGCGCGGGCTCGAAGCACCCAGCTCAAACGCACCCAGCAGGGAGCGGTAACCGCCCTGGTTCACGGCGGTGCCCTCAACGGACAGGCGCTGCTCCAGCGCACCGGCGCCATTCGAATCGAAGTGGATATCCGCACCGGCCACGCGCAGCGCGCTCACCGGCTTCGGGGCCACGTGCAGGGGCATACGCAGGGTCTTCACCGCGGCCGAGGAATCAGCATCGGTCAGGATCAGGCGGCCCGAGGCGCTCGCAATGTACTGGCGGGCACCCGAAATGGTCACCATGCCGGTCGAGTAGTTCAGCGAATCCTGGGTCGGGTACATCGAAGGGTCGATGGTCTTCTCAAGCTTCGACGGGTCGATGCGCACCGTCACGGTGAACGTGGCGGTCTGGCCGGCACCCACAGACACCGACTGCGGGTAGGAGAACTCCACACCCGGAATACTCGTGCTGCCGTCGTAAGACACAGCGTAGGTGTGCGCCACCGAATCGGTGTTCTCAACGCTCACACGGTGCTGCAGGGTCTGCACACCGGCGTTCGGGGTGTACTCAACCACGCCGAAGGTATCCGAAACCTGCTCGGGACGGGCGGCGTTGAACAGCATGACGCGGTCGGCCACCGCCGCACGCGTGTTGATGCGGCCGGTACCCACGCGGTCCACCGCGTAGGGGTTGCCCCAGGCGTCCTGCATCCGGTGATCAGCGGTGTTCATGATGGCGGTCTTAACCATGCGCGGGCCGTACTCCGGGTGCGCCTGCATAATCAGCGCCGCAACACCCGCCACAAACGGCGTGGACATGGACGTACCGGTCTTCACGGTCGCCTCGGTACCGCCACCAACCAGGATCGAGGAAATGTTCGTGCCCGGTGCCGCAACGTCTGGCTTCGTGATGCCGTGCGAGCCGTGCATACCGCGCGCGGTCGAGGTGTTCGCCTGATCCAGCTTGCCGTTCTGCACGCGAATCGACTCGCGCAGGTTCTCGCCGAGCTGCAGGGTCAGGTTGCCCGAATCAATCTGGGAGGAGAGGCGCTCCACCTGGCTCTTGGCCAGACGCACGCCCGGAATAGCGGAGTTGCCGCCGATAGCGGTGTCGCCCACCTCCGTGTCGGAGGCGATGACCACGCCGGTCGCGCCGGCAGCCTGCAGGTTATCGAAGCGCACGCGCGAACCGCAGGGTGCGGTGCCGTCGGCCTCAGCCCAGTCGATGAGGGCCCACTTGCCCTTCAGTGCCGCGGCCTCCTCCTCGGTGAAGGCCTCGCACGCGTAACGGTTCCGGGTTGCGGCACGCACCACGGTGCCGCGCAGCTGCTCCTCGGTCGCCTTCGAATAATCGAAGTTCACCGAGTAGTCGCCGTAGGTGTCCGCCTCGTTTGCGGGGGAGAGGATCTTCACGCGGTCAGCCATCTGGGTCGAACCGATAGAGTTCGCCACGGTCAGGCTGTAGGCGCTGGTGCCGGGGCCGCCCGAGTTGGAGTAGGTGTCGCCCACGGCGTTGTAGTTGTTGGCGTTACCCGCCGCGACCACGGAGAGGATGCCCTCGCGGTAGAGGGAACCGACCGCGTAGTTCACGGTCTCGTCGAACACGCCGAACTCGTTGCCCAGCGACAGGTTCGCGATGTCGGCGCGGTCCGAGAAGTCGCCGTCATCGTTGGGATCGAGCACGCGGTCCAGACCCAGGGGGACGAACGCGGTGGTGCCCTTACAACCGAAGATGCGCAGGCCAATCAGCTGGGCCTCCGGTGCGGAGCCCGGGCCGATCTTCATGTCCTTGAGCTGCTCCTCGGTGAGCTTGGAGTAGTCGCCGCGGAAGGTCGAGCCGTCCGCGTTCACGCCGTAGCCCGCCGCGGTACCGGCCACATGGCTACCGTGGCCGCCGCAGTCCAGCGGGTTCGCGTCCGGGTGGGGAGTGGAGGTCTCCTTCTTGGCGGAGTTGTAGTCGTCACCGACCAGGTCGTAGCCGCCCAGGAACTTCTTCGGGTCGTAGGTGCCCTCGGGAATCGTGTCGGAGGCCTTCGCCTTCTCGTAGGCCTCCTTAGTGCCGGGGCCGCCCAAATCGGCGTGAGTGTAGTCGATGCCGGTATCGAGCACCACAATCTTCACGCCCTTACCGGTGTAGCCGGTGGAGGCGGTGTTCTGTGCGTGCTGCTGAGCCCACACGGAGAGGGTATCGGTATCGAGCACGGAACCGGTGTTCTGCGGCGCCATGTCCTCAATGATGCTGATGCGCTCCACATCGGAACGGTTTGCCAGCGCGCGAATCTGCTCGACGTTACCGTAGAGCGCCACGCCACGCATCGTGTTGTGGGTCGTGTACAGGACCTGCGCGCCGGATTCCTTCGCCGCGGAGGCGCCCTGCTGCTGCACGCTGGCGCGGATTGCCTGCACCTGTGCTTGCGCGTTGACGGGTGCCTGCGCGCGGGAGCGGACCGCATCCGGCTGAGTCTGGGCGTACGCACCCTGACCCTTAAAACGGACGAACACGGCGCGTTCGCCGGTTGCGCCGTCCAGGCTGGGGGAGAGCACCTCGGTCGGGGTCGGCGTCTCGGCGGATGCGCTACGCGGCGCATCCACGTCACCGCGCACCACGCCGGGTGCGGCGTACGCCTGGGTTCCGAAGGGTAGGGAAGTCAGCCCGAGGGTCAGGCCCAGCACTAGGGCGCCGCAGCCGCGGGCTACGCGCCGAAGTCCTCGCGGTGGCCGCGAATCCTTCGGAGCGGGGGTAGCTTCAGGGAGAATAGCCACTGAATGTTCCTTGATTCTCTTGTAATGGTGTGTTTCTAGGGGTCTTCAGCCCGTACTTCAACGACGGGGTTCAAGCGGGCGCTGAAAGAACCCTCACCATTGTCTCAAGGAGAGGGGTGTTTAACCTAGTCAGACTCGTGAAACACCGCGGTGCGGAACGTAACAACGGCGAGGGGGCCGTACCGGGCAGCATTGCTGCGCGCGGTACGACCCCCTCGCCCATGACCAGAATTAGCCGCTGACCGGGACCAGCCGTGACTCACCGGCACCTCAGCCGGGGCGGCACCCCTGCCTACGCGGTGAGCCGGTCAGCAGGTCAGCCGGGCCTCACTACTGGTCGGCGCTGTACCCCAGCACGCTCGTGCTGTAACGGAACACGAACGCCGCCATAGCGTCGCGGTGCACCGGCTCCACCGGGCGGAACGAACCATCGGGCCAGCCGGTGGTCACGCCCTGCGAGGCCAGCCAGCTGATCTCGCGGTAGAACAGGTTATCCGTCGAAACGTCCGTGAAACGGGCCTGGGCGGGAGCCTCGTACGCGGGCGAGCCGGCGTAACGGTAGAAGAACGCGGCCATCGAGTCACGGTTCACCGAGGAATCGGGGCGGAACGTGCCGTCCGACCAGCCGGTCGTGATGCCCTGGGCCTTCATCCACTCAATCTCCTTGTAGTAGGGGTGGTTGAGCGGAACGTCCTTGAAGCTGGGCGTGCTCGGGGCAGTGAACTGCGGCGAGCCGCTCATGCGGTAGAAGTACGCGGCCATAGTGGCGCGGTCCATGTTGTTCAGCGGGCGGAACGTGCCGTCCGGGTAGCCGCGGTCAATCTGGTGCGAGGCAATCCACGTGATTTCACGGTAGAACTGGTTCTCCGGCGGAACATCCCTGAAGCGTGCCTCGTGGATGGTACGCGGAACGTCCACGACCTGTGCGCGGTCGCCAGCGGCAACACCCTGCTGGGTCGTGCGGCCGCTCAGGTCGCCGGTGCCGTTGTGCAGGTGCAGGAAGAGCGCGCGTCGGGCCACGGTGTTATTCTTGCGGTGCACCGTCAGCTGGCCGCCGTCGCGGTCCACGAAGAGACCGCCCACGCCGGAATCCTCACCCGTGAACCACAGGCCGGGGTTGAACGGGGAGAAGGTGATCACATCCGTCGCATCGACGTAGGCGTTGCCCTCGTTGTGCCAGGTGTCGGTCTGCACCGTGTACTTGATGCTCTGAGCCTTCTCAGCGGTCAGACCCAGGTCCTTCAGCGGCACACCCAGAATCATGGTGTTGGTGTCCATGGTGTTGGTGTCGGTGTCGCCCCAGGCGTTGTTCAGCGGGTAGCGTGCCACCACGGTGGATGCTTTACCGGAGATGGACCAGACCTTCACCAGCGGGTAGTCCAGACCCTTCTCTCGGGTTACCTCGAGCGTGTAGTCGGCCTTCGAATCGCCGGTGGTGTCAATCTGCACCTGCACCTGACGGCCCCAGTGCATGCTGTCCCAGGTGCCCCAGGTCGAGATGCCGAAGTACAGGGAGCCGTCGTTCGGGTTCTTACCGGCGGCCTTCAACGCGGGCGCATCCGATGCCGCACCCACGTACTGCAGGTCAACCACCTGGTTCGAGGGCAGCTTCAGCTGGCCGGTCGGAATACGGCCGCTAACCGCGCCCAGCTCGAACGCACCCAGCAGCGAACGGTAGCCGCCCTGGTTCAGGGTCGTACCGCGCAGGGTCACGGTGGATTCCTTGTCGGCCACGCCGTTGAACTCGATGCGGGAGGCGTCAACGCTCATGGCGGAGACGGGCTTGGGGGCCACGTGCAGGGACTGACGGAGGGCCTCTCGGCCGTTCTCCGAGAAGATGAGTCGGCCGGAGGCGCTCGCAATGTACTGGCGCTTACCAGCAGCCAGAGTCTTACCGGTCGTCCAGTCCTGAGCAACCTGGTCGGCGCTCATCGCCGGGTCCATGGTCTTCTCAAGCTTGGAGGGATCGATGCGCACGGTCACGGTCACGTTCTTACGCTCGCCAGCAGCGACGCTGACCTGCTCGGGGAAGGAGTATTCCACACCGGGAATATTCGTGCTTGCCTGGTAGCTCAGGGTGTAGGTGTGAGCCTGCGAGTCGGTGTTGTCCAGAACAATGTCACGCTGAACCGTCTGAATACCCGAATCGGGGGTGTACTCCAGCACACCAAACGCGGTCGAAACACGCTCGGGAGTCTTCGCATCGTACGCGATAACCTTCGCGTCCACTGCGGCGCGAGCATTCACCATGCCCGTACCCACACGATCCACCGCGTACTGTGTACCCTGCTCATTCTTGATCGGGGTGGATGCGCCGTTCATCAGGGCTGCCTTCAACATCTGCGGGTTGTAGTCCTGGTGCGCCTGCATCACGAGGGCGGCGATACCGGTCACGTGCGGGGTCGCCATGGAGGTACCGGTGAAGGAAACACCCTTCGAACCCGTACCCACTGCGGCGGATACGATCTCGGTGCCGGGGGCCGCCAGGTCGGGCTTAATGAAGCCATCAGAGCCGTGCTGGCCGCGAGCACTCGAAGAATTCAGATCAAAAGCGTGCGAGTGGGAGCTACGACCCGAAGCCTTGTAGTCCAGGTTCATCTCAACGGTCACCGGACCGGCAGCCAGAGCCCTCTCCAGGTCCTTCGTCGAAGAAGCAGTCAGACGCAGACCCGGAATGGTCGCATTACCACCAATGCCGATGGTGTAGCGCTCAGCCTTACCGGCCATCACCACACCAACACCGCCGGCAGCCTGAACGTTATCAAAACGCGTCTTCGAACCGCACGGGAATGACAAGTCGTCCTTATCCCAGTCGAAGTAAACCCACTTACCCTTCAGAGCCTTCGCCTCTTCAGCGGTGAAAGCCTCGCAAGCGTAACGGTTACGCTTCGGCGCGGCAACAACCTCGCCGCGCAGCTGATCAGCGGACGCCTTCGAATAATCGAAGTTCACCGAATAATCACCCTGCAACCACTCCAAACCAGTCTTCGTGGTCACGCGGGCACGGTCAATCGGCTGAGTGGAGCCGTAGGCGTTTGCCACCGACAGCGCCGATGCGGCGTTCGCGGGGCTACCCGAATCAGAGTAGGTGTCACCCACACCGTTGTAGTTATTGGCGTTCCCGGCAGCGGCGACGGTGAACACACCCTGGCGGGCCATCGTGTCAATCATGTACGACTCGGGGTCGTCAGCCGGGGCGAACTCGCCACCGAGCGACAGGTTCACGATGTCGGCGCGGTCAGAGAAATCACCGTCACCATTCGGGTCCATCACAGTATCAAGCGCCTTCATCACAACACTCGAGTTGCCGTAGCAACCGAACACGCGAATTGCCAGAATCTGCGCTTCGGGGGCGGTGCCGGGGCCAATCTTCATGCCCTTCAGCTGCTCCTCCGTCAGGTTCTTGTAGTCGCCACGGTAAGTCGTACCGTTCGCCGTCACACCATAACCGGCGGCAGTACCCGCCACGTGCGTGCCGTGACCGCCAGAACCAAAGCCGTCCGGGCGGCAATCCAGCGGGTTATTATCCGGCTGCGGGGTGGACTTCTCAGCCACCGACGCATTGTAGTCATCACCGACCAGGTCAATGCCGCCAATGAACTTATTACGATCAATCAGACCCGAATCAGCGGTGGGCAGCTCCGTCATGGCCTTGGCCTTCAGATAGGCGTCCACGGTTCCGGGGCCACCAAAATCAGCGTGCGTATAGTCAACACCGGAGTCGACAATCGCAATCTTCACGCCCTTACCCGTGTACCCCGTATTCTCACGAGTCCACGTAGCAAGAGTCTTTGTATCAATCTCACTACCGGAGTTCATTCGCTCCTTCGCGATAATCGGCGAGATGCGCTCCACGTCGGGGCGGTTTGCGAGGGCACGAATCTGCGCAGCATCGCCAGTAATCGCCGCACCACGCATCGCATTATGCGTGGTGTACATCAGCTTCGAACCAGAAGCGGCCGCCACAGACTGAGCCTGCGACTGCACCTGGGCTGCAATAGCCTGCACCTGCGCCTGACGGTTCGCCGGCGCCTCCTTACGTGCCAGAACAGCCGCGGACTGGGTCTGCTCGAAGGCGCCCTTGCCCTTGAACTGCACATACACGGTGATCTGGCCTTCAGCCTTCTGCAGGCCCGGGCTGATACGCGAAGCAGCGTTACCCGATGCGCTCGCAGTACTTCCTTCGACCTGCTGGGGGCTCTGAGCGTGAGCTGCAGAGAAAGTGGCGGGAACGCCGAGAGTCAGGGCAAGAGCCGCACTCAAACCGGTCGCACCGACAGCCTTCATTCTGCGGCGTGGCGCATGAGGCGTTGTCATGGAATCCTCCTTCGGATTTTCTGTTTTTCGATAGTGCTGTGTGCTCTGTGGTTGTATATCGGTGATGTGCGGAGGCGGCTCCACCGGCAGACGACGAGTGAGCGTGTCCGCCGGTGAAACCGCCACCAAAACTTGAGAGGTCCCGGGACTTTAAGCCCCGGAGCCTGCCGGTTCCGGGTGTCCCTCCCACCTCATGCAGGAGGCGGGAGGGGACCCGAACTGTTCGCTAACGGTTCACCACCGTCTAGCGTCCGGCGAGGTTCGCCACCTTCTCGCTGTAGCGGTAGATGAACGCCGCCATCGCATCGCGGGCGATGGGGGTCACCGGGCGGTAGGTGCCGTCGGGCCAACCGGTGCTGATGCCGGTTGAGGCCAGCCAGGTGATTTCGCGATAGAACTGGCTATCGGCGGGCACATCCTTGAACGGGCTGGTCACGGGCAGGTCAACGTGCGGCGAGCCGGCGTAGCGGTAGAAGAACGCCGCCATCGCATCGCGGTTGACCGGTGCGTTCGGGCGGAACGTGCCGTCCGACCAGCCGGTCGTGATGCCGCGGGCCTTCATCCACTCAATCTCCTTGTAGAAGGGGTGGGTGGTCGGCACATCCGAGAAGCTGGGCGTGCTCGGGGCGGTGAACTGCGGCGAGCCTGCCATGCGGTAGAAGAACGCCGCCATCGCGCCGCGCTCAACGGACTCCAGCGGGCGGTAGGTGCCGTCCGGGTAGCCGGTGGTGATGCGACGCTGAGCCAGCCACGAGATTTCGGTGTAGAACTGGTCACCGGACTTCACGTCGGTGAAGCGGGACGGGGTGATGTACTCGTCCTGCTGCTCCTTGACGTTCAGCACCTCGGCGCGGTCGCCGGTTGCGCCGTTCACACCCGAGAGGTCGCCGGTGCCGTTGTGCAGGTGCAGCAGCAGTGCCTTTGCGGGGGTGCCGGATTCGCCGAGCGCGGGGAGGGCGTCGGCGGAGCGGTGTGCCTCAAGGGAGCTACCGGGGGCGTCCGGGAAGAGGCCTGCCACGGAGGAGGAGTCGCCGCTGAACCACAGCTTGGGGCTGAAGGGGCGGTACTTGATCCAGCCGGTTTCGCTGACGTTGCCCCACTCGTACTGGGTGGTGGCGCTGACGCGGTACTGGATGTCCGGGTTGTTGGCGCTGGTCAGGCCCAGGTCCTTGAGGGGTGCACCCATCACGAGGGTGTTGGTGTCCATCATGTTGGTGTCCGTATCGCCCCAGGCGCCGTTGAGCGGGTAGTAGGCCAGCTCGACGAGGCTGCCGTTCTTGTAGCCGTAGAGGCGAACCAGCGGGAAGTCCAGGCCCTTGGCGCGGTCGGTGACCAGCTTGTAGTCGGCGCGGTTGTTGCCGTCGGTGTCAATCTCCACGGTGAAGGTGTTCTCGTAGGAGACGACGTCCCAGTTGGCCCAGGTGGAGATGCCGAAGCGCAGGGTGCCGTCGTCGGCGTTACCGCCGGCGGCCTTCAGCGCGGGAGCATCCGAGGAAGCACCCACGTACTGCAGGTTCGCCTTGACGTTGCTGTTCAGCGACAGGGAGGTGGGGGCCACCCGGTCCACGCTCGCACCGTACTCGAAGGCGCCGAGCAGGGAGCGGTAGCCGCCCTGGTTGACCTCGGTGCCCTTGAGGGTGACGGGGGTCTTCTGCCAGCCGGTGTCTGCCTTCTGGGCCTCGTCGCTAGAGGGCTTCTGAGAGAAGGTCAGGGCGCGGTCGGCGGCGTGCATGGTGCTGACGGGCTTGGGGGCCACGTGGATGGGCACGCGCAGGTCCTGGCCGTTGTCCTCGGCGAGAACGAGTCGGCCGGAGGCGCTGGCGATGTACTGGCGGTACTGTGCCGGCACGGTTTCAACGCCGGTGTAGTAGTCGGTTGCGTTCTGGGTGACGTCTGCCGCGGGGTCGCGGGTCTTCTCCAGCTTGGAGGGGTCGATGCGCACGCTCAGGGTGAAGTTCTTGGTTTCACCGGGTGCCAGCGTCACGGACTCGGGGAACGAGTATTCCACTCCGGGAATATTGGTGCTGGGGGCGTAGGACAGCGCATAGGTGTGCGCGGCGGAATCGGTGTTCTCCACCGTCACCTCGCGGGTGAGGGTCTGAACGCCTGCATCCGGGGCGTACTCGAGCACGCCGAAGCTCACCGAGGTCGTGTTCGGGCTCTGGGCGTTGTACGCAAGGGACTTCGACTGCACGGCTGCGAGGGTGTCCACGCGTCCGGCGCCCACGCGGTCCACGGCGTAGACGTCACCGGATTCGGTGCGCACATCGTGGGTGGCGGTGTTGACGAGGGCCGACTTGACCTGTGCGGGGGTGTAGCTCGGGTGGCTCTGCATGACCAGGGCGGCGGAGCCGGTCACGTAGGGTGCCGCCATGGAGGTGCCGCTGAAGGTCACGGAGTTGCTACCGGTCGCTACCGCCGCGGAGGTGATGTACGAGCCGGGTGCCGCAATGTCGGGCTTGGTGTAGCCGTAGCTGCCGTGGAAGCCGCGGGCGCTCATGGGGTTCAGCTGATCCAGCTTGTCGGTGTCCACGCGCAGGGAGGACTTCAGGTCGTTGCCGAGGCGCACGGTCAGGGGCTTGCCGGCGGCTTCTGCCGCGGTGATCTGTGCGTGCAGGTCCTTAGCGGCGGATGCTGCCAGGCGGAAACCGGGCAGGGTGTCGTTACCGGCAATACCCAGGCCGGGCTCTTCGTCATGGCCTGCGAGCAGTACGCCCTTGGCGCCTGCCGCCTGCAGGTTGTCGAAGCGCACCTTGGAGCCGCAGGCGAGGCTACCGTCAGCCTCGGCCCAGTCGATGAGCACCCACTTGCCCTTCACGGCTGCCGCTTCGGCGGCGCTGAGGGCGTTGCAGGCGTAGCGGTTGTTCTCGGAGATCGCGGTGAGTTCACCGGTGAATTCCTTGGTGCCCGCCTGTGCCCAGGGGTAAGAGACGCTGTAGTCGCCGCGTACCTTGCGGGTGGTGCCGGTGGCGGGGTCAGTCAGCTCTGCCGCATCCACAGCGCGGGTGGAACCGTAGGCGTTAGCTACGGTGATTGCGCTGGCTGCGGTGGCGGGGTGACCGGAGTTGGAGTAGGTGTCGCCGCGCAGGCTGTAGTCGTTGGCGTTACCCGCAGAGATCACGGAGAGCACGCCGGCGCGGGTGAGCGCGTCAACGGCGTAGGCTTCGGGGTCGTCCTGCGGGGAGAATTCGCCGCCGAGGGACATGTTGACCACGTTCACGCGGTCTGAGAAGTCGCCGTCACCGTTGGGGTCGAGGGCACGGTCGAGCGCCTCGATAACGACGTTGGTGCTGCCGCTGCAACCGAAGACGCGGAAGGCGTAGATTTCAGCGTCGGGGGCGACGCCGGGGCCGATCTTCATGGTCTTGAGCTGCTCTGCGGTGAGCTTGCTGTAGTCGCCGGTGAAGGTCGTGCCGTCGGAGTTCACGCCGTAGCCTGCTGCGGTGCCGGCCACGTGGGTGCCGTGGCCGCCGGTGGTGCAGTCGAGCGGGTTGCCGTCAGGAACGGCGGTGTTGGTGCCGTCGTAGGCGTCACCAACGAGGTCGTAGCCGCCAGCAACCTTGGTGCGGTTAATGAGTCCGGAGTCTGCGGAGGGTAGCTCGGTGAGCTTGGAGGCCTTCTGATAGTCCTCGAGCTTGCCGCTACCGCCGAAGTCGGTGTGGGTGTAGTCGATACCGGAGTCGATGACGGCAATCTTCACGCCCTTGCCGGTGTATCCGCCCGCGCCAGCGGGATTGGTGGTGCTGGTCCAGGTGGCGAGGGAGCCTGCGTCAATGGCAGCGCCCGCGTTCTGGCGGTACTTGGGCAGGATGGGCGAGATCTTCTCAACGTCGGAGCGGTTGGCGAGTGCCTTGATAGACTCTGCATCACCGCGTACTGCCACGCCACGTACTGCGTTGTGGGTGGTGTAGAGGACCTGCGCGCCGGACTGGCTGCTGACCTGCTGTGCCTGGCTCTGCACCTGGGAGGCGATTGCCTGCACCTGCGAGCTGGTGTTGACGGGTGCCTGCGTGCCGGCGCGTACGCCTGCGGGCTGGGTCTGTTCAAAGGCGCCCTTACCCTTGAAGCGGACGAAGGCGGTGACGGTGCCGCTGGCGTTCTTCATGCTGTCACTGATGACCTGCTGCTTGATTGCATCGGGGTCTTCGGCGGCCTGGGCGGTGGTGCCCAGTGCTGCGAGGGGGCTCAGCGCCATGCTGAGGGTGAGGACGCCGCTGTAGACCCTGCGGCGGGTCTGCGTGCGCCGACGTGGTGCACGCGGGGTGGGGGAGTCGGTGGTGGTCACGGTGCTCCTTTGCTTGGCTCCCGTGGTGTTTCTGGGAGACGTTTGTGAATATGGTGCGGGTTGTCCCGCAGGTTATACCTGAGAATCAACCCTCAGATGTGAACCACAATACACCTTTAAGGGGTTGATAAGGGGATTTTCGGTTGTGCGCGCCACAAAATAGACTCTCATGACACATTGTGGACATTGAGAGTTCTTCCAGGTCCGTGTGGGATGGTGAAAGAAGAACCGTCGGTGTCGAAGGGAGCCGGGGCCGGGCGGGGAGCCCGCCACAGGCGTTCGCGTTCTGGATCCGATGGATCCGCGTAATATACGCGCACTAAAAAGTGTTCCACCTGCGCAAACACGCGGCAGGGATAGGATTAAGTTACGACCACCGCCGAAGGAGATTGCGATGACCGAGCACACTTCGCAACAGCCGCGAAAAGAGCAAGAGTCATACCAGCCCCTGTGGGATGACTCCTTGCCCGTTCCGAGCTACATGAACATCTCCCTGGGGAATGGCGAGGCCCCGGCCGAAGCTTCCCCGCAGCAAGCCTCGGAGAACACCGCATCACCGGCCGCCGCGAGTACGCCGGAGCGGGAGCCGGGAGTCTACTCTTACACCTCCACCCTCAAGGTGACGCCCAGGCCAATCTTTGGCACGCCTGACCCCTCCCTCCAGCGGATGCACGTTCAGGATATTCCGGGCACCCGCCCCGCCCCCGAGAGTGCCATGGAGGGCCCCGGCGCCGCCACCAACCAGCGGCTACCGGAAGGAACGGTCGGTTATATTCGCGAGGTGGATGCGCTGTACCCCGACGGCGCCCCCACCACCTGGGAAATAACCCGCGGCGCATGGCTCTTTTTCGCCATCGTAGTCTTCTGCAACCCGCTGATTGACGCTTTGATCATCTATCCCTTTGATAATCAGGCGGCCGTGTCACTCTCCTTTCTTGGGGTCATCCTGGCGATGAGCACCGCTGGTATTCCGGTGATTCTCTGGTTCGTCTTCTTGATTATGGCCATCAGCAAGGTGTACAAGAAATACTCCGAGGTGAGGGAACAGCGCTGGAACGCCGAGGAGGCCCCCGCGTTCTGGTACTACCCCGTGTATATCGGCTAACCCCGCAGACCGTAAACCCGGCGAGCCGTGAAGTTTTTATCCGCCATCCCACCGAGGTTAACGCTCTATTTACCTTGCGCTGATAGGGTGGAGGCATCATAAGGGCTCCGGGGGCGCCGGATGGGCGCCCCTCCCCGCCGTATTCGCTCATTGATTAAAGAAAGAACGAAGACAATGTCGCAGTACCCCGACCAGTACAACCAACCCCAGCAGCCTCCCTATGGCCAGCAGGCACCGGATTACCAGGCCGGTTATCAGCAGAACTATTACCCGCGGGATTCCTACAACCTCGCCCCCTCCTCGGCGGACGATAAGAACATGGCGATTCTGGCCCACCTGGCCTCGGCCATTCTCTCGCTGCTGTCCTTCTCGACCCTGAGCGTGATTGCTCCGCTCGTGATGTGGTTCATCTACAAGGACAAGCCCGGTTACAACTTCACGAAGGAATCCGCCCGCCGCGCGTTCAACTTCAACTTTTCCCTGTGGGTCATTAGCGCTGCCGCCTGGCTGGCGATTGTGCTGACCTTCGGCATCCTCGGCTTCATCCTGTGGGTGGTGCCCCTGGTGGTGACCATCCTGATGGTCGTCTTCCACTCGCTGGCCGCCATGGCAGCTGCTCGCTGCGACCTGTACGAGTACCCGATGACCTTCATCAAGATCATTCGATAGCTCGTAGCGGGCATCCCGCCCGCACGTGCCACTCCCACGCGATGCCCCCGCCTCGAACACTCAGGCGGGGGCGTCGCACTGTTTCCTGCACCGAGCCGATATTTAAGGCCCGGTCCGTGGGACTTAAAGGGAGCGGCACGGTATCATGGGAAGAGGTGTGCCTATTCACTCCACATTCACTCTACGGATGATGGGACGCCGCCGCGCCGTGAAATCCGGTGCGTCTCTTCGAAGCTTTCAAGGAGCACAAAATGTCAGCTGTCGTGATTGTGGGCGCCCAGTGGGGCGATGAGGGTAAGGGCAAGGCTACCGACCTGCTCGGCCCCCGCGTAGACTACGTGGTCAAGCCCAACGGCGGTAACAACGCCGGTCACACCGTGGTGGTGAACGGCCAGAAGTTTGAGCTGAAGCTACTGCCCGCCGGTATTCTGAGCGACAACGCCGTTCCCGTGATTGGTAACGGCGTGGTCGTGAACCCCGAGGCTCTCTTCGCAGAGATTGAAGGCCTCGAGGCCCGCGGCGCTGACACCTCCCGCCTGAAGATTTCCGCTAACGCGCACCTGGTGGCACCCTACCACCAGACCATGGACAAGGTGACCGAGCGCTTCCTCGGCAAGCGCGCCATCGGCACCACCGGCCGCGGTATCGGCCCCGCCTACATGGACAAGGTCGGCCGCCTCGGCGTGCGCGTGCAGGATATCCTCGACGAATCCATCCTGCGTCAGAAGGTTGAGGGCGCGCTGCGCCAGAAGAACCAGTTGCTGGTGAAGGTCTACAACCGCCGCCACGTTGAGGTTGAGGAAATCGTCGAGTACTTCATGTCCTACGCCGAACGCCTCAAGCCCATGATCGTGGACACCACCCAGCTGCTGAACAAGGCACTGGACGAGGGTAAGACCCTGCTGATGGAGGGCGGCCAGGCCACCTTCCTGGACGTGGACCACGGCACCTACCCGTTCGTGACCTCCTCGAACCCGACCGCTGGCGGCGCCTGCGTGGGTTCGGGTGTGGGCCCGACCCGCATCACCCGCGTAATCGGTATTCAGAAGGCGTACACCACCCGCGTGGGTGCCGGCCCCTTCCCGACCGAGCTGTTCGATGAGATGGGCGACTACCTGCGCACCACCGGCGGCGAGTTCGGTGTGAACACTGGCCGCCCCCGCCGCTGCGGCTGGTACGATTCCGTGCTGGCACGCCAGGCCGTGCGCATCAACGGCTTCACCGACCTGTTCATCACCAAGCTGGATGTGCTGACCGGCCTGGAGAAGATTCCGGTCTGCGTGGCCTACGATGTGGACGGCGTGCGTCACGACGAGATGCCGATGACCCAGACCGATTTCCACCACGCTAAGCCGATTTTCGAGTACTTTGATGGCTGGACCGAAAACATTTCGGATGCGAAGAGCCTGGATGAGCTGCCCGAGAACGCCCGCAAGTACGTGCTGAAGCTGGAGGAGCTCTCCGGCTGCCGTATTTCCGCCATTGGTGTGGGTCCGGATCGTGACCAGACCATTGTGGTTCGCGACCTCATCAACGAGGACTAAGCTCAAAAGCTAAATACGTGAAAGCCCCCGGAAGGTGCCTGCACGGTACCGGCCGGGGGCTTTTCGTATGCCGGGTACACACGCGGCGCATGTGACCGGGCGGGGCGCGTGCCGTATGCTGGAAAGAGCGCCCCGCACACGTGGCGCCAAAGCGTTCAGAGGAGTACAACGATGACCTACATTACCGGAGCCATCTACCCCAGCGGCGACCGCATCCGCGTAGGCGCAACCGAAGAAGAAACCCTCAACGCCTACCAGCAGCCCAACACCGCCGTAGCCCTCGGATACGCCAACACCGGCATCCACGAACTGCACAGGCTACAAGAAATCTTCAACCTGCACGAACTCGCCATCGAAGACGCCGGACGAGGCCACCAGCGCGCCAAACTAGAACGATACGGCGACTCCCTCTTCACCGTCATCCGCCCCGCCATCTACCTCGACAAAGAAGAAGAAGTGCGCCTGAGCGAACTGCACCTCTTCACCGGCCCCCGCTACACCCTCGCACTCGTCCGCGACGAACAGCGCAGCGACCGCAACATCAACGACCAGTTTAACCTGCTCTACGCCACCCCCGACGCATCCCCCGCCCGATTGCTACACCGCATCCTCGATAACACCGTCGACGGGTACGCCCCCGTGCTTGACGGACTCGAAAACGACAACGACGAAATCGAAGATATCCTCTTCTCCACCAGCGAGCGACGAGAGGCCAACTCCCTCGCACAGCGTATCTACGAACTGCTCAACCAGGTCATCGACTTCCAGCGTGCCTGCCGCCCCCTCGAATCCATGATCGGCCGCATCATCGAAAGCATACGCATCGGTGCGTTCGACCCCTCACCCTACCCCGGCGCATCCGAGGAAGAAAAGGACGAAGAAGCGGTCGAGCTCGCCCGGCAATTCCGCAACGTGCTCGACCACGTAACACAGACAAAAGAACGCCTCGAAGACCTTCGCAGCTCCCTCGAAAACGCCCTGCGCGTGCATGACACCCTGCTCGGACAGCAACAGAACGACGACACCAAACGAATCTCCGCCTACGCGGCACTCCTCATGGTGCCCACTATCGTCGGCTCGGTGTACGGTATGAACTTTGAGGTTATGCCCGAACTCAAATGGGAATTCGGCTACCCCGCAGCCCTGCTGCTGATGCTGGTCTCCTGTCTGCTCCTCTACTGGTTCTTCAAGAAGAACAAATGGCTCTGATATGTGCGTATGCCGCATAAGGCATACACGATATACCTTATGCGGCGCGGTCGTACTGGGCACGCATTGCTCGGCGGCAATCGCGGCGCTCGCGCTTGAACTTGGTGCACACAGCCTTCGGATCGTCGAACATAGAGAAGTTCTTCGGCTCAGCCGCCAGCCCCAAGGTCGACAGCTCAACCATCGTGAGCATCGCGTAGAACGTCTTGCGGCGCAGCTCAAAATTGCAGGCACCCGGAGCTGACTCCACCGCGAATACCGCGCCGGTGCACTCCAGAGAACGCATGGCCCAGTGCTTGACCCACAGGTCACCATTGACCGGGCTCACGCCCAGGCGGGTCAGTGCCAGACCGGTACCCTGCACACGCTCAAAACGCAGGCACATCTCCAGGTCCTTCTCCAGCGGGAACACGAACAGCAGAGCGTTCTGGGCTGCAGCTCGTAGCTCAGTCAGGTTCGCCTCGTAACCGGAAGCACCCTGAGTCAGGTGACGCATCACGCGGCCCATAGTCGAGGATACCGGCGCAACGCGGAAGCACGAGCCCTCGACGACCAGCTGCTCCAGAACGGTGCGGAACTTCTCCACGTCGAAGCGTTCCATACGCACCACGGTACCGCACTGCATCAGCCAGTTGAACTCCTCATCACAGCGAAGCTGTTCATCGGCAGTGCAAGAAATCTGCGCCTGTGCGTACTGGCCCTCGCGAGTGGTGTTTTCCATGACCGTTCCTTCCGTAGATGCTGAATCAACCCGCTGGCAACACCGCAGGAGACGGCGTGCCCGGTCGGAAGGATCGTCCCTTCCAACACCTACACTCTATGAGCGACCCCTGACACGATAAGCAGTTTTTAATCTACCCCGGGGTAAAACTGGGAAAATTCTGAAAAATCTGAAATCGCCCGTGAAACCACCCCTGAAACCCCGTAAAACCCCGTGAAATACAGAAAACCGGGTGCGTTCGCACGTGACCGGAATCGGTGCTTTCTGCACGCTACGCACCTGCTTTTTGCCCGCCGGATGCACTCGTGACCGGAATCGGTGCAGGCCCGCCCGAAATAGGGTCTAATGGGGGTAGAAGGCGCAGCGGTACCGTTGCCCGCGCCTGACACACCGAATCTTTCACACCGATTAATTCACCGACGAAACGAGCACGTAATGCCGAAGAACAAGCCCTCCGAAGAGACCCTGGCGCAGGCACGCCGCGTTATCGACGCACTCAACGAGCGTGGCGCCCGCAAGCAGGCGATCCGCCTGAAGGTAACCCTCCCCGACGCGCCGCTGCCGCAGACTGCTTCCAAGTTTGGTGGCCGCCCGTACCTGCCCGCCGGGGAGTCTGCGCCGACCAATGAGAAGGGTGAGCCGCTGGGCATGATCGCCCAGATTAACTGTGCCGACCTGCCCGAGAATGACATTTACCCGGCGACCGGTCTGCTGCAGTTCTGGATTAACCCCAACGACGAAGAATGCTTGTGGGGTTACGACTACGAGAACCCGCTCTCGCAGAAGAACCACCGCGTGGTGTACTACGAGACTCTGAGCGAGCCGAACCCGGATGCTCCGTTCCCGACCGTCGACTGGGGTGATTACGGCTGGCCTCTGGGACCTGAGGGCGAGGACGTTTCTGAGGCGACCACCGAGTACGCACTTGCCTTCGAGACCTGGGAGCAGGGCTTCCTGGATGGCGGCTTCGAAATTTACGACCAGTTCGCTGACGCCTGGGATGAAATGTACCCGGACCAGAAGCTTCCCGAGGAGCCGAACGCACGCGATAACGCCTCCTACAACCTGCTGGAGCCCTTTGAATCGGAGGAGAGGGATTACTCGCATATCGGCGGCTACCCTTCGTTTGTGCAGGACGACCCGCGCGATGAATTCGAGGAGCTGCGCGGCCACACGGTGAACCTGCTGACCATCGAGTCGGAGTGGGGCGAGGACGCTGATGAGGGCGTGTACGTGATGTGGGGTGATGCCGGTGCGGCGAACTGGCTGATTACCCCGGAGGCGCTTGCCGCCCGCGATTTCTCGCAGGTCGTCTTTGAGTGGGCTTGTGGCTAGGCACCGTACTACTTTCACATCATCAATGAGGAGATTCTAAGATGCTCGACAACAAGCCGTTCAAGGACATCGAGAAGCAGGCGAAGCACGTTATCGACCTGCTCAACCAGGAGGGTGCCCGCAAGAAGGCTATCGCGCTGAAGCCCTTCGTTCCCGCCGATCCCTTGCCGCAGACTGCATCCAAGTTTGGTGGCCGCCCGTACCTGCCCGCCGGGGAGTCTGCGCCGACCAATGAGAAGGGTGAGCCGCTGGGTATGATTGCGCAGATTAACTGCGCTGAGCTACCCGAGAACGATTTCTACCCCACCACCGGTCTGCTGCAGTTCTGGATGGACCCGAACGACGAAGAATGTTTGTGGGGTTTTGATTATGAGAACCCGACCTCGCAGAAGAACTTCCGTGTTATCTACTACGAGACTCTGGGTGAGCCGAACCCGGATGCTCCCTTCCCCAACGTGGACTGGGACGAGGGCGGCTGGCCTATTGGCGGTTTCGACTGTGAGAGCGGCCCGCTTGAGCTTGAGTACGGCATGACCTTTGAGGTGCGTGAGCAGGGTGTGACCGCCTCCGGCTACGACTACTACGATGTTTTTGGTGCGAAGTGGGATGAAACCTACCCGGACGAGAAGCTGCCTGAAGCGCATGAGAACCCGTACAAGAACCAGGCACGCCGCGAAGCCCTCTACGAGCTGACGGAGCCCTTCGAGTCGGAGGAAGAATACTCCCACGTGGGCGGATACCCGTTCTTCGTGCAGAATGACCCGCGCGATGAGTTCGAGGAGCTGCGCGGCCACACGGTGAACCTGCTGACTATCGTCTCTGAATCGGAGAATGAGGAGAACGAAGACGAGGAGATTGAGATTATGTGGGGTGATGCCGGTGCGGCGAACTGGCTGATTACTCCGGAGGCGCTTGCCGCCCGCGATTTCACCAATGTTGCCTTTGAGTGGTCCTGCGGCTAAAGCCCTGCTGCTAAGCCGGGGTTGCCTTCAACGCTGCCTCGGTTAGCTACTGACTCGGCTAGCTGCACACCAGGGGAGGGAAATAGAGAATAACCGCTCTATTTCCCTCCCCTGTGTGCGATTTCGTCACAGAACCACGCAGTAGCTTCCACCGAAAAATAGCCCGTCATAATCCGCAACAAACGACACATAGGTACCCGCACTTGGTGCACCCCCGCGCCGGTGGCACAGTATAAAGTCGAGCCACTATCGACTCCCCGCACATCCCCGGCGGGCAGATACACCAGGAGCAAACCAATGGCTGAACACACTTTCGGCTTCCGAACCCGCGCACTGCACGCGGGCGGTACCCCCGACGCTGAACACGGATCCCGCGCGGTCCCCATCTACCAGACCACCTCCTTCGTCTTCAAAGACGCTGACGACGCCGCGAACCTCTTCTCCCTGCAGAAGTACGGCAACATCTACTCGCGCCTGTCCAACCCCACCGTCGCCGCACTGGAGGAGCGCATCGCCTCCCTCGAAGGAGGCATCGGTGCGGTGGCCACCGCCTCCGGCATGGCCGCCGAGTTCATCACCTTCGCGGCGCTCTGCCAGCAGGGTGACCACATCGTCGCCTCCTCGCAGCTGTACGGCGGCACCGTCACCCAGCTGGACGTGTCCCTGCGCCGCTTCGGCATTGAGACCACCTTCGTTCCCGGCACCGACCCCGCCGACTACAAGGCGGCACTGACCGAGAACACCAAGGCAATCTACACCGAGGTTGTCGCCAACCCCTCCGGCGAGGTTGCCGACCTGGAAGGCCTCGCAGAGGTTGCCCACGAGGCCGGCATCCCGCTGGTCGTGGACGCTACCATCTCCACCCCCTACCTGATTCGCCCCCTCGAGCACGGCGCGGACATCGTTATCCACTCGGTCACCAAGTTCCTGGGTGGCCACGGCACCACCCTCGGCGGCATTGTCGTCGAGTCCGGCCGCTTCAACTGGGGCAACGGCAACTTCCCGTCCATGACCGAGCCCGTGCCCTCCTACAACGGCGTGTCCTGGTGGGGTAACTTCGGCGAGTACGGCTTCCTCACCAAGCTGCGTTCCGAGCAGCTGCGTGACTTCGGCCCGTCGCTGAGCCCGCAGGCCGCGTTCAACCTGTTGCAGGGCGTCGAGACTCTGCCGCAGCGCATGGACGCTCACCTGGCTAACGCCAAGCAGGTTGTGAACTGGCTGGTTGAGGATCAGCGTATCGCCTACGTGAACTACGCCGGCCTGCCCGACCACCCGCACCACGAGCGCGCGAAGAAGCTGCTGCCGCTGGGCGTCGGTTCCGTGTTCTCCTTCGGTGTCAAGGGCACCGAGAAGGCCTCGGGCCGCCTGGTCGGTGGCGAGTTCATCGGCGCCCTGCAGCTGGCAAGCCACCTGGCTAATATTGGTGACTCTCGTACCCTGGTTCTGCACCCGGGTTCGACCACGCACCAGCAGCTCTCCAGCGAGCAACTTGAGGCCGCCGGCGTGGGCGAGGACCTGATCCGCATTTCGGTGGGTCTGGAAGACGTTGAAGACATCATCTGGGACCTGGACCAGGCGCTGACCTACGCGACCGGTCTGAGCCACGCCGGTGAGCGTGTGGGCGAGTCCAGCGCAGACAAGATTGTGGAGGCTGAGGAGGCGGTTGCCGCCGCTAAGGCAGCCGAGGACGCTGCCGCCGCTGAGGCTGCTGCTGGCGCATCCTGCTCCCTGCCTACTACCACTCAGGAGGAGAAGTAATGACTGAGAAGCGTACCTGGGTGGGTCCTTCCGCCCCTGAGCGTCTGAACATTCTGCGTAATACCCGCACGATCGCGATTGTGGGTATGAGCGATAAGATTTCGCGCGCCTCCTACTTCGTGGCGACGTACCTGCAGTCGGCGTCGCCGTACAAGCTGTATTTTGTGAACCCGATTCTGGCGGCGAAGGGCAAGCTTGTGCTGGGCCAGCCGGTGTACCCGTCGCTGCAGGACCTGCCGGAGGTCCCGGGTTTGGTGGAGATTTTCCGCCGTAATGAGGACCTGCCGGGTGTGGTTCAGGAGGCTGTGGATCTGGGCGCGAAGACCGTGTGGATGCAGCTGGGCTCCTGGAATGAGGAGGCTGCCGCGATTGGTGAGGCTGCGGGTCTGAACGTGGTGATGGATAAGTGCGTGAAGATTGAGCACGCGCGTTTCCACGGTGGCCTGCACCTGGCTGGTTTCAACACGGGCGTGATTTCTTCGAAGCGTCAGGTGCTGTCGAAGTAGTCTGCGCTGTTGAGCCGCGGTTACCGCGGCTTGTAATTACAAAAATTAGGCGCTTGTGAGTGTTTGAAAGAGGGGGGCGTACCCGGGGTGATTCCCGGGTGCGCCCCTCCTTCTTTGATGCTGACACAGCCTATGATGTTGGCACAGTGAGATAAGCAAGCATAAGGTAATCAGGGAAAACGCCCAGATTCCTTGAGAGCGTGTAGCTCCAATGTTATTGTTGTAGTAACAGTCCCCCCTCCGCCTCTGGGTTTACCTAAGCGCATCTCGAGGGGGTCCTTTTTATGTTCGGTTCTACGGCGAACCGGAGTAAGGAGAGTAGTGGTTTTGCCCAAGGAATCAAGCGTGTTTCTGCCTTCACTGGAAGACCAGAGGAAATACCTTATTGCCAAGGGGTATTTTCCTCAGGGAACGACTCTGAGCGATGATGACCGAGACATGCTGGCATGTTCTAATTTCCACTACCTTCTGGGATATTTTCGTAATTACAACAAATACAAGAACGAGGGATTTCTGCCTAAGAAGCCAGACATCTCAGATGTTTTAGATATTGTGCGTATGGATGTGGCGGTCTCTTCTCTCTTGTACGGATACATGAGGCAGAGCGAACAGGCGATTCGAGCTGCATGGGTGGACGTATTTTGCACTTATCGTGGTCCTCATGAGTATCTCAACCCGGATGCATATATCTGCATGAATCAGGACAGGCCAGTAGATGCGCTCATCAAAGATATGATGCGGCATATCCTGCGATACCGTGAACCGTATGTTCGCGAGCGTATTGAGGAGTGGTGGAAATCTTGCGCTAAAAGTTCCTCTAAAAATCCCTCTGAAAGCTTGGAAGACTGGGAAGATGTTGAGGCGCTTCGAGAGATGATGCAAAAAGAGCTTCCCCTGTGGTCTGTTGTTGATTCATTTTCTTTGGGACTTCTCTCCCACGCAGTGGTCCAAAGTTATGCTTCAGAAACCTCCGCCGAGTCTGGGGAAGCTGAAAAGTTGCTGCTCTACAAAAAGACCGCAGAGTATATGGGGGTGAACCATAAGCACTTTGAGGGTCGTCTTAAGTCTCTGACCACTCTGAGGAACCGTGTAGCTCATGGTTCTCGCCTCTGGATGATGCCAACGACTGATACTTCTGCAAAGCCCAAAATTTTTGCTAAGGACCTTCGCGAGGCAGACCCGAAGGGTATGTTGGTCAGCTTCGCTAACGTTGCTCTTTTGCAGGGAAACACCCGTCGTCAGAGGGAGGCGTGGAAAGCGATAAAAGCTTTAGTGGAGCAGAATGAGAGCTACCGCGTTGGCGTAGGTTCGCAGAAAATCTTCTAAAAACAGCGACAGTCCTGCAGTTACCTCGCATTATGATGCTGGCGTTCTCACGGGGCTAAGAGAGGGGCGTACCCGGGGTGATTCCCGGGTGCGCCCCTCTTATGCGCCCGATGTGTCGGGGGAGGGAGGCTTCTCTGCAAGCGGTATCGCCCCTTGTGGGAGGCGGTTCAGCTTGAAGGTAAACCTACCCTTATGTTTTGGGGTGCTGAGCCGGTATCCTAGATGGAAGCCCGGGGGCCGGTACTCAGCACACACGTGTACCGACTGCCGGGCCTTTTCACATCGAAAGCAGGTACCGCGCCGCGCCTCATTGAACGTCCCGCGGCGCGAGAATTATGACGAAATATATTGTCATGAATACGACATATAACGGCGAATTCCAGTCATAAAAAGTCACTCGGTCATATACCCGAATAAACTAGCCAGTATCCTCGGCGAAGCCTAAGCTGGCAGTGTATTCATCCCCGCATTTTATGCCCAACCTTAGCCGAGGACAGCATGACCGGATTCACGACGAAGGCAATTCACACTACGGACCGCGACAACCCGTACGGCTCCATCCTGCCTCCGATTTACACGACCACCACCTACGCCCAGCCCTGTGACGGCACCGAAGGCCCCTACGACTACCAGCGCGGCGGCAACCCCACCCGCGCGGCCCTCGAAACCACGCTTGCAACCCTCGAAGGCGCCAAGCACGCCTTCGCCTACCCTTCCGGAATGGGCGCCACCGCTGCCGCCCTCGGCATCCTCAAGGAAGGCGAAACCCTGCTGCTGGGCATGCCCTCCTACGGTGGCACCTACCGCTTCGCAACCATCGAACTGCCCGCCCGCGGCGTCAAGACCCGCTTCATCGGCGACTTCACGGCCCTCACCGACGAGGACTTCGCCGACAACGTGACCATGGTGTTCCTGGAGAGCCCCTCCAACCCCCTGCTGCGCGTGAGCGACATCGCCGCCATCGCCGAAATCGCCCACCGCAACGGCGCAATCGTGGTCGTCGACAACACCTTCATGACCCCGCTGCTGCAGAAGCCCCTCGACCTGGGCGCAGACATCAGCGTGCAGTCCGCCACCAAGTACCTGGGCGGCCACGCCGACCTACTCGGAGGCGTCGCCGCAACCAACGATGACGCGCTCGCCGAGCGCCTCTGGCACCTGCAGATGATCACCGGCGCAATGCTTTCGCCCACCGACTCCTACCGCTTGCTGCAGGAGGTCAAGACCCTCAAGCTTCGCCTGACCCAGCAGCAGAAGAACACCATCGAGGTCATCAACTACCTGGAGGCGCACCCCGCCGTGAAGCGCGTGCTCTACGCGGGTTCGCACAGCGAGTACGAGGCGCAGGTGCACGCCCGCCAGGCGAACGGCTTGGGCGCGCTCATCTCCATGGAGCTGGTGGACGGCGCAGACCTGCCCGCCTTCCTCGAAGCCCTGAAGATTTTCAGCCACGCAGTGAGCCTGGGCGGTATCGAGTCGCTGGTGGTTCGTCCTGCGCTCATGGTGCAGGCCGCCTACACGCAGGCGCACCGCGACGAATACGGCGTGAGCGACAACCTCATTCGCCTGGCCATCGGCATCGAGGAGATTGAGGACATCATCGAGGATTTGGAGCGCGGCCTGACCGCAGCCCTGGCGCATCAGGCATAGTCCCTGAACATGAGGCACCGCACGACCGTATCGCGTGATTCGAGGTGCCCTAAATACGCGGTGTAATGTCACCCATAATAATTACTCAAAATACCCGGATTAATGCATTTCTTTCAATGTAAAAGAATGTTTTTGATTCGGGTATTTTGTGCACCCCCAACGCATTTTTATATGACGTTGCGTGAACATATTAACCCCCGTGAAGTTTAGTTAGAACGGCATAAAAAATGCGGGTAGGGTAAATCCCGGATACACGACGACACCCAGCAGCTACACCCGCGTTCGGGGTAGCCCGAACGGAAGAGAACCACCATGAGCCAGCAGAACCAGCTCGAACCGACCGGTTTCACGACCCGCACCATCCACGCCGTGCACGATGCCCGCTACGATGCGTCCGTGCCGCCGGTCTACCTGGCGAGCACCTTCGGTACCGCCGGCGAGGACACCACCTACATGTACCAGCGTGGCGCGAACCCCACCCGCGATAACCTGCAGGCGACCCTCGCCGCCCTCGAGGGTGCGGAGCACGCCTACGCGTACCCCTCCGGCATGGCGGCAACCGCGGCGGCTCTTGGCGTTCTGGAGGCGGGCGACACCCTGCTGCTGGGCATGCCGACCTACGGCGGCACCTACCGCTTCGCGACCACCGAGCTGACTAAGCGCGCCGTGAAGACCCGCTTCATCAGCGACTTCACGGCCCTGAGCGATGAGGACTTCACCCCGGACGTGAAGGCCGTCTTCCTCGAGACCCCCACGAACCCCACCCTGCAGGTCACCGACATTGCCGCTATCGCGGAGCTGGCGCACCGCCACGGAGCCCTGCTGATCGTGGACAACACCTTCATGACCCCCTACCTGCAGCGTCCCCTGGAGCTCGGCGCGGACATCACCGTGCAGTCCGCCACCAAGTTCCTGGCCGGCCACGCAGACCTGCTCGCCGGTGTTGCGGCCACGAACGACCCCGACCTGGCCATTCTGCTACACCGCGGTCAGCTCGTCAGCGGCGCGCTGCTGCCCCCGATTGACTCCTACCGCCTGCTGCAGGACGTGAAGACCCTGGCCCTGCGCCTGGAACGCCAGCAGCAGAACGCCCGCAAGCTCATCGAGTTCCTTTCCGAGCGCCCCGAGGTCGAGCAGATTTTCTACGCCGGCAGCTCCTCCGAGGAGCAGGCGGAGGTGCAGTCCCGCCAGGCCCGCGGCATCGGCTCCGTCTTCTCGCTGCTGCTCAAGGACGGCGGCGACGCGCAGGCCTTCGCCCGCGCCCTGCCCATCTTCGTGAACGCCGTGAGCCTGGGCGGTATCGAATCGCTCGTGAGCCTGCCCGCGCACACCACGCACGGCGCCTACGCCCAGGAACACCGCGACGAGTTCGGGGTGGATGACCGCCTGGTACGCCTGGCAATCGGCATTGAGGATGTTCAGGACCTCACCGCGGCCCTGGAGATTGGTCTGAAGGCCGCCTTCGCCGGCTAGACCTGTACCTCCGGCGAACGCCGCCGGTCCATACCGCAGATTTCAACTTTTACACCACACATCAACGTAGATTAAGGAACCAAGAATGACCGTTCTCAACACCTCCACCGTGCTGAACCGACGCTCCCTGCTGCTGGGCGCTGCCCTTGCCGGCACCACCGGCCTGCTCGCCGCCTGCTCCGGCGGAAACGGCTCCAGCGCAGGCTCCGCACAGAGCTCCTCCAACCTACTGGAGTCCATCAAGTCCGCGGGCAAAATCCGTATCGGCGTGGAGGGCACCTACCGCCCCTACACCTACCACGACGCCTCCGGTAAGCTCGCCGGTTTCGAGTACGACATCGCCGAGACCCTCGCCAAGGACCTGGGCGTGACCGCCGAGTACATCGAAACCCCCTGGGACTCGCTGATCGCCGGCGTGGACGCGGGCCGCTACGACATCGTGCTCAATAACGTGGCACCCACCGAGGAACGTAAGAAGAAGTACGATTTCTCCGTGCCCTACGCGCACTCCCGTGCCCGCGTGGGCGTAAAGAAGGACTCGAGCCTGAAGAACGCCTCCGAAATCTCCGGCCATAGCGCCGCCCAGAGCGCCACCAGCAACTACCGCAAGCTCGTGGAGGAACGCGGCGCCACCATCATCGAAGTCACCGGCTTCGACGAGGCCATCGAGCAGGTGCTCACCGGTCGCGCCGAGCTGACCGCCAACGACTCTGTGTCCTTCGCCGAGTACTTCAAGGAGCACCCGGATGCCAACCTGCGCCTGCTGGAGGGTGAGGTCGGCCCCGGCACCAACGTCGCCGTTCTGCTGCCCAAGAACCAGACCGCGCTGAAGGATGCGATTGACGCCTCCATCAAGAAGCACCTGGGCAACGGCGATTTTAAGGCAATCTTCGAGAAACACGTGGGCGAGGACCTGAGCCCCACCTCCTAAGCTTTCGTGAAAGGCTCGGAAGGGGCCCGGAAAGGGCTCACCCGCCAGGACTTCTGAAATTGCGTCGTGGTTGATGTCTCCGTGGCTTATCCTGCACCGATGAGGGAATATGACGGAATATTACGTTGAATTCTCTCGGGTCTGGAATAGCTGTAGGATAGCCAGCGTTGCACCCGCTAAGAAGGGGCACCCCGCATGATGCCCCGAGTAAACACAGGGTGACAGCCTGCAACTACAAGAGCATCAACTACGACGCAAAGGAAGAACTATGTCCGCAATGATTAACCGCCGTACCGTCCTCGCAGGCACCGCCTTCACCGGCCTGGCTGCACTGCTTGCAGCGTGCGGTTCGTCCAGCAGCACCGCATCCAGCACCAACAAGCTGGAGGCTATCAAGTCTGCCGGCAAGATCCGCGTGGGCCTGGAGGGCACCTACCGCCCCTTCTCCTTCCACGACTCGAACGGCACCCTGGTCGGTTTCGAGAAGGAAATCGCCGACCTGGTCGCTAAGGACCTGGGCGTCACCGCCGAGTTCATCGAAACCCCCTGGGATTCCCTGATTGCCGGCGTGGATGCTGACCGCTACGACATCGTCATCAACAACGTCTCCGCAACCGACGAGCGTAAGCAGAAGTACGACTTCTCCGTACCCTACCTGTACTCCGAGCCGAAGGTTGCCGTGAAGAAGGACTCTTCCCTGCAGAACGTGAGCGAGATTTCCGGTCACTCCTCGGCACAGTCTGAGACCTCGAACTTCCGCAAGATGGTGGAGGCGAAGGGCGCCTCGATCGTGGTTGTTTCCGGTTTCGATGAGGCCATCGAGCAGGTCCTCTCGGGCCGCGCCGAGATGACCGCGAACGACTCCGTGTCCTTCGCTGAGTACTTGAAGGAGCACCCGGACGCTAACCTGCGCCTGCTCTCCGGTGACCTGGGTACCGGTAGCAACTCCTCCATCCTGATGGCTAAGGGCCAGGACGCCCTGCGCAACGCCATCGACGAGTCTCTGAAGAAGCACCTGGAGAACGGTGACATCAAGGCGATTTACGAGAAGTACGTGGATGAAGACCTCTCCCCGAAGAACTAATACTTTCTATAAGGAGCTGAGTTCCGCGCATGGAACGCTACCTCAACCTCTGGGCAGAATCGCTGCCGCAGCTGCTGGGTTCGACCCTGGCAGTGACTATCCCGCTGTCGCTGATTTCTTTCGCGGTGGCGCTGCTGGTGGGCATCGTGTCCGCTGGCGCGCGCACGAGCCGGTTCGCTCCGGTGAACTGGCTGGCCTGGCTGTACATCTGGGTCTTCCGTGGCACCCCGCTGCTGGTGCAGCTGTTCATCGTCTTCTACGGCCTGCCGAAGGTGGGCCTGGCCCTGGACGTGTGGAGCGCCGCCATCATCACGATGAGCCTGCACACCGGCGCGTACGTGGCTGAGACCTTCCGTTCCGCGGTGGCGGCTATTCCGCGCGGCCAGTTTGAGGCGGCGGCAACCCTGAACTTCACCCGCCTGCAGACCCTGCGCTACGTCGTGATTCCGCAGGCGGTGCGCATCGCACTGCCGAACCTGGGCAACAACTTCATCGACCTGATCAAGGGCACCTCGCTGGTGTCGGTCATCTCGATGGTCGACCTGTTCCAGACCGGTAAGCAAATCGCCGCCCGAACCTTCGAGCCGCTGGCAATGTACTCTGAGGTCGCCCTCGTCTACCTGGTGATTTTTACCGTGCTGACCGCCGCGCAGTCGGCCCTGGAGAAGTACAGCAACCGTTACGTAAGGAGCCGCAATGCTTAGCGTGGAATCCCTCTCGAAGAGCTTCGGTGAGACGCAGGTTCTCAAGAACATCAACCTGGATATCCCCGACGGTGAGACCACGGTGATTCTGGGCCCCTCCGGTAGCGGCAAGTCGACCCTGCTGCGCTGCCTGAACCTGCTGGAAACCCCGCAGTCCGGCACGCTCACCATCGACGACGCGCAGGTGGACTACAGTCAGAAGCTCACCGACGCGCAGGTGCGTGATATCCGCTCCCGCTCGGCGATGGTGTTCCAGCAGTTCAACCTGTTCCCGAACTACACGGCGCTGAAGAATGTGGCGCTCGCCCCGACCCTCAACGGCACCCTGGACGCCAAGCAGGCTGAGGAGCGCGCCCGCGAGCTGCTCGCCAAGGTGGGCCTAGCTGATAAGGCCGACTCCTACCCGGAATCGCTCTCGGGCGGTCAGCAGCAGCGCGTGGCGATTGCCCGCGCCCTGGCGCTGGAACCGGCCTACCTGCTCTTTGATGAGCCGACGAGCGCCCTGGACCCCGAGCTTGAGGCCGAGGTGATTCGCGTGCTCATGCAGCTGGCGAAGGAGGGCCGCTCCCTGGTCATCGTGACGCACAATATGGCGTTTGCGAAGAAGGTTGCGGACCGTATCGTGTTCCTGGAGAACGGTACGCTGCGCTACAACGGCGATCCGACCGGCTTCTTCGCCTCGGACGACGAGCGCATCCGCAAGTTCCTGACCGTGTACGACAGCACCGAGTACACCATCTAGCCTGCCGCACTAGCCCTGCAGCGGTGCACCGCAATAGAACCCAAAACGGAAGGGTGGGCCGGTTCCCTACGGGGATACCGACCCACCCTTCCGCTATTTTTCGTCCCTGCGGGGCCTGGTTCGCGCCTTAGCGCGGCGGTACTCATCCAGTTGCTCGGGGCTGACCACCTGCAGCTGATCGGTGAGCGGCTCACCCGGCGACCAGCCCTCGTTGTGCACCGCGCTTTCTTTGCGGTTGAAGAAGGTGAACAGGCGCGGGCGATGCACCTGCAGGCCGCCCGGGGTGGTCGGCAGCTGCCAATTCCGCGCGTGGGAGAGCACACCCAGTATCAGGCACAGGAGGATGGACAGCGCCATCGCCAGGTTTGGGCGATGGAAAAGGCCCGTCACGAGGGCCGTCTCCGCGGCGCCGACCAGGGCGACGGTCGCGTACAGGGAGTTACCGCCAAAAATCGCGGGAATACGGTTGACCATGATGTCGCGAATCAGGCCGCCACCCACGGCGGTGGTGATGCCCAGGGTAATGGACGGTAGCCAGTGCAGGCCCAGGTTCAGGGACTTGATGGTGCCGGTCGCAGCCCAACACCCCATGCCCACGAAGTCCACGACGAGCAGGGTTCGGGTGGCCCAGCGGGCGCTCAGGTCGATGCTGTACGCCAGGATGGATGAGCCGATAGCACCAACCCAGTAGCCGCCGTCGGTGAGCGCCACGGGCAGGCCCGAGTTCAGCAGCACGTCACGAATCAGGCCGCCGCCCATACCGCAGGCAACGGCGAGCAGCAGGAAGCCCACAATGTCGAATCGGAAGGCGCGCGCCACGGCACCGCCGAGCAGGCCATTGGCGACAACGGCGGCAATGTCGACGATGCGGAATACCTGATCCGGGTCAAAGAACTCATGCATGGGCGTTCTCCTGCGTACGTGATGCGTGTGCTGTGGGGTGCGGGTAAGGGACGCGCACGGTGGGCGGGTCGGGTGACGACGTTATCACCGCATCCGGCTCTGTCTGCCTGTGCGCGTACCTGAAATGGCACCGATTTATTGTAGCCCCGGGTTCGGCAACGCTCCTAGTTGAGAGCGAGTCAAATCGGGGAACGGACCCCAAGCCCCGAGCCTCGAGCGGTTCGGCGGGCGGATGTTTCATTTCCGTGTGGGCCCCGCGCGGGCGTACACTGGTTAACCGCCCGTTTTATCCGCTCGCGGGTTTTTCTATGCCCTCTTGCGGAGGAATCACCTCGCCGCGAGGGCCACGGGCGGTACCACGCAGACATAATCTCATACAGTATCGCTGAGACGCGAGCATGCCCCGCGCCTCAAGAATTAAGAACATATGGCCTCATCTCTAACGAATTCTGAGACGGCTGCTGACGCATCCACCGCCTCGTCCACTTCTCACTCAACCTCTCGGGGCGTAGCAGAGCCCCACACGGCCCACCCCGATAGCTACGGGGCGAAGCGCACCCTTCTGCTGTACATTACGCTCAGCGCTCTCATGGCCTGCACGGCCCTCGCGACGGATATTTTCCTGCCGGGCGTTCCCGAAATCACCGCGGAACTCGGTTCCGGCGAAGAACTTATGATTACCAGCTTCCTGCTGGGTTTCGCGCTGACTCAGCTGATTCTGGGCCCGGTGAGCGACCGCGTTGGTCGTAAGATTCCGCTATCTGCGGGCATGATTGTTTTCGCGTTGGGTTCCGCCTGGTGCGCCATTGCCGATACCATGCCGGAGCTCATTATCGCCCGCGTGCTGCAGGCCGTTGGCGCCTGCACCGGACCCATGCTGGCGCGCGCTATCGTGCGTGACCTTTACGAGGGAACACGCGCCGCGCAGGTGCTCTCCACGCTCATGCTGATTATGGCGCTCGCCCCGATTCTTGGGCCGCTCATGGGTGGCTTCCTGGTGGTTGCGGGCGGCTGGCGCTGGACCTTCTGGGCTATTTCCGCCGTTGCGCTCATTATTTTCGGGCTGATTCTGTTCCTGCCCGAGTCCCTGCCCCCGGCTAAGCGCGATAGCGGCTCGATTCTTCCGGCATTCGTGAACTACCCCGTGCTTTTTAGGAACGGCCCGTTCATGCGTTACGTGCTGTGCGTGTGCTTCTACTACATTTCCATTTACGCGTTTATCACGAACTCTTCGACCGTGTACATCACTCACTTCGGCGTGGATCCGCGCTACTACGGTCTGCTGTTTGGCATGAACATGATTGGCGTGATGAGTCTGACCGCTTTCAACAAGCGGTGGGTGAAGAGCTACAGTCTGCGCGGCATCCTCAAGGTCGCGACCCTGGTCGCCACTGTGGCGGGTGTGGCGCTTGCTACCACCGGCGTGACCGGTGTGGGTGGCCTGTGGGGTGTGGTGGTCACGGTGTTCTTCGTGTTCGGCATGAACGGTGTGGTGGCTGCCTGCACGAATGCCGCGGCGCTGAACTCGGTGGAGCCTGCTGTTGCCGGTACCGCCGCGGCGCTGCTGGGTTCCTTCCAGTACGGTAGCGGCATCATTTCTTCGCTGCTGTTGGCGTTGAGCCCCCTGAACGCGGTGGAGTCCATGGCGGTGATGATGTTTGCCGGTACGGCATTGTCGGCGCTCATGGTGTGGTTGCCTTCGCGCAGGCGGAACGCTCGCTAAGCTGGGACTAGACGAAATCTGCGTAAGGTGAAAGGAGTCGCTGTGGCGGTATCTCGCGACGAAGTTTTCGGGGTCCTGCAGGGAATCGTACCCCGTCTGGAGGAGGCGCTTCCCGACTGGTCGGTGCGCCCCAACATCACGGGTACCGGCGCGGTGGGGCTCTACCTGGACGGTCCCGATCTGCCCCTGGCCGGCGTGAACGTCGATGGTGAGCCGGTCGTTCGGCACCTGTGCGGCACGATTCAGACCGCCGACCGCGGCCTGCCGCAGGAGCTGGGGCAGGTGCGCTACCAGTACATCCTGGGCGTGAGCGTGGCGGAGCACGAGAGCGAGTATCCCGAACTGGCCGACCTGGCGAGCGTGGGGGAGCCGAGCTGGGTTCCTGCGCTGGGGGCCCTGGAGACGCTGGTGGAGTTCGAGGGCCGCGAGGCGCTGTTCATCAGCCGCGGCGGGTACGTGCCCGGTCGCCGCGCCCTGGGTAAGCGTCGCGTGGCGCTACGCCGCGAGTTCTTTCCGGGTAAGCCCTGGCTGGGGTTGGGCACGATTGATTGGTGTGCGGGTGTACGCTCGACCCCGGTGTATGCCGAGGACCTGGCGGCTCTGGTGGCCGCGGCGACGCGCCTGGCGAGTAGCTGGGATGCAGCCCTGCGCACTGGCGCTGCGGACAGCCAAAAGTAGTTAAAACAAAGCGGCGCATCCGACCAGTGACGGGGGGATGCGCCGCTTCTGTGTAAGCTCTGACGCTTAGTGGGTTTAGCCCAGTGCCTCAGTCAGCTTGAACGAGTTGAGTCGCATGCGAGATATTGCCTCATCGATAGCATGCAAGAGTGATGCATCCTGCGGCCTCTACGGGGGCGTAACCGTAGCGTTTGTAGAGCGCAACGGCGTGTTCACTAGCGACGTCGGTAGTAATGAGCCGCTGTCGAATGTCTTCTCGGTCAAAGTCATCAATGACACGCTTTAGAAGCGCAGAGCCAACGCCCTGACGCTGGGCGTGCGGATGTACCAAAAGGTCCTGAATGTAGGCGATAGATTGTCCGTCCCCGACGGCGCGGGCTAGCCCGATGAGCCGTCCCGTTCCTTGCGGTGTCACCTCTCGTGCTGTGTAGAGATACCGTGAGCCTTCCAGCATCGGGATGAGACGTTCGGGTGTTTTGGTATAGGCACTCCAGCCCACAGAATCGTAAAGCTCAGTAAGTTCTTCTACGCTGGGATAGGGGCTGGTGGAGTCCAAAATACAGTACCGCATACAGGCATTGTATAGCGCCAAATCGAGGGAGCTAGGAAAGCCGTCCAACGCGTTTTTAGCTACTGCAGGGCATAATCTGTGCATAAAGGAAGCGGCGCATCCGACCCGTGATGGGGTGGATGCGCCGCTTCTCATCTCTCCTGCATCGCTACGGATGCGTCACCGAAGCGGTGCGAAGAGGCTACCGGGCCCTGTGTGTGCTCTACCCGGTGCGCGCCTGCGCGGACCTCGCCTCGGTGTACCGGGTTCGATGTGCCGAACCAGGCCGCTGAGGCGAGGGGTTTTAGCCCAGTGCCTCAGCCAGCTGAATACCCTGTGCCACGCCACCGAGGGTTGCAGCAATACGGATCAGGTCGTTGACCTGCTCCTTGGTTGCGCCCTCTTCACGCAGGGTGTGCTCGTGAGCCTCAACGCAGTGGGAGCAGCCGTTGACTGCGGACACTGCCAGTGCGAACATCTCGAAGTCCAGCTTCTCGATGCCGCCGTTCTTACCGATGATCTGCATGCGCAGGTTTGCGCGCTGGTCATCGTAGGCGCCGTTCAGGAAGCCACGGGTGCGGTAGAAGATGTTGTTCATACCCATGATGGTGGCGGCGCCCAGAGCAGCCTCGTAAGCGGTGTCGCTCAGGTGCTCCTTAGCCTCTGCAGCAATCTCAACAACAACAGAGTCAACCTTGGTTGCTGCTGCGGTTGCGAGGATTGCGCCCCAGAGCTGCTGCTCGGTGAGGGAGGTGATGCGGGGTAGGGAGGACAGGTTGAGGTTCATGTCCTTCGCGTAGGAAGGCAGAGCCGAACGCAGGTTATCGATGCTCATGGATTACTTCATCTCCTTGAATGCGTCGATGGTTGCTGCACCCTTCTTCCAGTTGCATGCGCACAGCTCGTCGGACTGCAGAGCGTCCAGCTGGCGGAGCACCTCGTCGGTGTTACGGCCGACGGAGTCAGCGGTAATGGAGACCGACTGGATGGTGTTGTGCGGGTCGATGATGAAGGTTGCACGGTCGGCGACGCCGTCCTTGTTCAGGATGCCGAGGGCGCTGGTCAGCTCGCGCTTGAGGTCGGATGCCATGACGATGGGCAGGTCCAGGAGCTCTTCGTGGGAACGGCGCCATGCGTAGTGGGTGTACTCGTTGTCGACGGAAACGCCGATCACCTGGGTGTCGCGTGCCTCGAACTCGTCGGCCAGCTTACCGAAGGCTGCGATCTCGGTGGGGCAGACGAAGGTGAAGTCCTTCGGCCAGAAGAACACGACGCGCCAGGTGTCCTCGTCCAGACCCTCGGAGGAAACGGTGGTGAAGTAGTCTTCGGGCTTGGTGGCCTCGATGTCGGCCAGCTTGCCGGGAACAACGCCGGTAAGCTCGTATGCGGGGAACTGATCGCCGATGGTCAGAACAGCCATGGTCCTCTTCTTTCTCTTGTGTCGCGCGGGTGTGTGCACTGCGCGTGACGATTCCAGTGTGTTGCCCGGAACCCGGGCTTTCCTCCATACTATTATGAATTACTCATAATAATCAACCCTAAACGTGCACCCAAAACTATGATTTAGCTCACCAGTGAAGGTGGTGTAGGGTGAAACCATGAACCTTGACCCTGCCGAGCCCAACCAGCCCGAACTCATCACCGAGCGGCTCACCCTGCGCCACCTGCGCGAGGCGGACATCCCTGACATCGTGGAATCCTGCCGCGACCCGCAGATGATTCGCTACACCCGTGTACCGCTGAACTACACGCGCGCCGACGCTGAAGACTCCCTGCTCACCACCGCTCGCCAGATTGCCGCAGGGCAGATCCAACGCTGGGCGATTGACGCCTCCGGCGTGTTTGCGGGGAGCATTGAACTGCGCCTGCCCGACGGCACTCCCGAAAGCCCTGGAACCCGTGCCGAACTGGGCTACTACACCGCCCCGAAGGCGCGTGGCAAGGGCTACATGACCGAGGCGCTGCGAGCCGTCCTCGGCTACGCTTTCGACCCGCTCGGACTGGGTCTTGATACCGTCCGCTGGACCGCCCTGGCGGGCAACGAGGCATCGGAACGAGTGGCGGTTAAAGCGGGTTTCACCGGCATCTACGACGATATTGACCCAAACTCCGGCCGCCCCGACGAGAACGGCCACCCGGTGCAACACCGGGTGCGCCGCGCCGATATGACCCGCCCCCAGTTCGCGGCGCTCTGGGCGGAACCGCGGGGTTAACCCGCGCACAGCATAGGGGCGCGCCGGGTGCCTCCTCGTAGCGAGGACAGTATCCGACGCGCCCTAAATAAAGACTGGGGAGGCTACCTGATGCCGAAGCCGCGGAACGAGCCGCTCGGCTCCTCCCACTCGACGAGCACCTCATCCACGCGGCCCGCGGTGTCGCCGCCGCGCAGCACATCCACCAGGCGAGCGCAGGAGGCGGCGGTACCCTCCGCAACGACCTTGACGCGCCCGTCGTCGAGGTTCTCGGCGTACCCGGTCAGGCCCAGCGGCTTGGCGGTGCCGGCGCACCACCAGCGGAAGCCCACGCCCTGCACCTTGCCGCTCACGAAAGCGACGAGCCGGATTTCGGCGGGCTCTGCCGGGGTTCGGTCGGTGAAGAAGTCAAAGAAACCCATGGGTCCTCCCGGGGTCATCTCGTTGAGGGTGGTCTGATGGGGGTGAGCGCCGGTGGTGGCGCTTTGATAGTTTCTATAGCTTCAGTCTAGAGGGTGCGGGGTGCCTGTTGCCTGGTTGCCGCGCGTACGCGCCGTGAGGAGCTGAATAAGGGGAGAGCAACCGGAGCTGCATCCTCGAGGGGAGTAAGATGGGGTGATATTTATCAGCGGCAACGCTGACCACGCAGACATCTACCCGCAACACTCATCCGCTGGAGGATCATTGAGTTCACGCCCCAAGAAAGCGCCCCTCGTCGGTAACCCGGCGAAGGCACCCTACAAGCCCTGGCCTGCTCTCTGGTCCCTGGTTGTTGGCTTCTTCATGATCCTGGTGGACGGCAATATTGTCACCATCGCCCTGCCGCATATGCTGCAGGATCTGGATGCGTCCCTGTCGGCGGGCATGTGGGTGACGAGCGCCTACCTGCTGGCGTACGCGGTGCCGCTGCTCATTACCGGCCGTATGGGTGACCGCTTCGGTCAGAAGAACCTGTACATGATCGGTATGGGCATCTTTACGCTTGCCTCCCTGTGGTGTGGTCTGGCGCCGAATGTTGAGTCGCTGATTACCGCCCGTGTGGTGCAGGGCCTGGGTGCATCGCTGATGACCCCGCAGACCATGTCTCTGATTACGCTGATGTTCCCGCCGAATGCGCGCGGTGTTGCGATGAGTATTTGGGGTGCGACTGCGGGTGTCGCATCGCTGGTTGGCCCGATTCTGGGCGGCGTGCTGGTGGATACTCTCAGCTGGGGCTGGATTTTCTTCATCAACATTCCGGTTGGCCTGGTGGGCCTGTTCTTGGCGTGGCGTAACGTGCCGGTGTTCGAGCAGAAGAAGCACAGCTTCGACTGGCTGGGTGTGGTGCTTTCGGCGGTCGGCCTGTTCCTGCTGGTTTTCGGTATTCAGGAAGGCGCCACCTACGACTGGGGCACCATCACTGACTCGTTCCTGGGTACCGGTGTTCCGGTGAGCGTGTGGGGTCTGATTATTGCCGGCATTCTGGTGCTGGGCCTGTTCATCGGGTGGCAGGCCATTAACCCGCGTGAGCCGCTGGTTCCGCTGAGCCTGTTCAGTGACCGTAACTTCTCCGTATCGAATGTGGCTATTTCCGCTATGGGCGTGGTCGCTATCAGCATGGCGTTCCCGCTGACCCTGTACCTGCAGCAGGTGGAGGGCCTGGACCCGACCCAGGCCGCGCTGATGACCGCCCCGATGGCTTTGTTCTCGGGCGCGTTGGCGCCGGTGGTGGGTGCGCGTCTGAACCGTAACGACCCGAAGTGGATTGCGGTGATTGGTTTTACGCTGCTGGTTGTTGGTTTTGCTCTGCTGCGCCCGACGATGGTTGCGGACGGCAACCTGTGGCTGATGGTTGGCCCGATGATTATTCTGGGCGCGGCAAACGCCTGCATTTGGGGTCCGCTGTCGGTGTCGGCGACCCGTAACCTGCCGCCGCAGCGTGCCGGTGCCGGTTCGGGCGTGTATAACGAGACCCGCCAGATGGCGTCGGTGCTGGGTTCGGCTGCGATTACGACCATCATGGCTTCTGCGATTACCTCGCACCTGTCCGCATTGGGCCCGGCTGCCGCAGCGGGCGGTGGCTCTCACGACGGTGCTGCTGGAGGCGTGCTTCCGCAGATTCTACGTGAACCCTACGCGGCGGCAATGGCTGATTCCATGATGCTTCCGCTGGTTGCCGCGGCAGTGGGCGCGGTCGTGTGTCTGTTCTACGCCTCCATGAAGACCTCCGAGGCGAAGGGCGCCGCACAGAACGCTGAGGCAGAGCCTGAGTCAGAAAACACTAAATAGAAGGCTTATCAAAACGTTTTACGTCATAAACGGTGCATAACTTGAGATACGGTGCGAATGTCGGGACAAACTAGATGCACTCTGTGTATGATGAGGCGGGTCACCGCCGAACAGAAGAGAACCAAGAACGGTTCCTTTGCCTCCATCGGAGGGTTCGGCTGTGACCCGCTGTCTTTTAAATGCCGCGCTCACTCGCGGCACGCCGACTGCATATCGGCGGCAGCGACACACATGACCACCACACCGCGTGGCTTGGTTACCGTCTGATACTTCTACTCACCTCAGATGTACTGTACGTAACGTCAGATGATGCAACCTCCCGCGTGGTCAAGATACGAAGAGAGATCCCATGTCTTTTCTGACCTCAACTCGCGTGGTACGTACCGCGCTCGCTTCGGCGGCCCTGCTGGTGCTCGGCACGGTTGCGGCACCCGCGGCTAACGCCTACAACCCCGACATCGACGGCGACGGCATCCCCAACACCTGGGAGATGAAGGGCTACGACGCCGACGGCGACGGCAAAATCGACGTGGACTACCCCGCGATGGGCGCCAATCCGCTGAAGAAGGATATCTTCGTGGAGATGGACTACATGCCCGGCCTGCTCGCCAGCGAGGAAGAGCTCGACCGCATCACCGAGTCCTTCGCGCAGCTGCCGGTCCGCAACCCCAACGGCACCGTCGGCATTAACATTCACCTGGATGCCGGTAGCGCCCGCAGCGCCAAGTACAACCTCGGCGGCGGCAACGAGGTGGCGCACGAACAGCTGGATAACACCATGACCAAGTGGGCCGAAATCCGCTCGAAGAACATGGACCCGAACCGCGAGAGCGTCTTCCACTACATGATTTGGGGCGACGCCTACGACGAGTACGGCTCCTCGGGCCTGGGCTACGTGAGCGGCCGCGGCTTCGTCGTGACCGTGGGCCCGCGCTTCTGGGGCAAGTCGGCAACCTCCGACGTGCGCGTAGGTACCTTCATCCACGAGCTGGGCCACAACCTCGGCCTGGGTCACGGTGGCACCGATGATGTGAACGACAAGCCGAACTACCAGAGCGTCATGAACTACAGCTACCAGATTTACGGTGTGCGCCGCGCCAGCGGTGAGCTGAAGTTCAGCTACTCGACCCGCGCTTACAAGACCCTGGACGAGAACAAGCTGGACGAGCGCGCCGGCTTTGGTCGCAACGCCTACGGCTGGCTGTACTTCCGCAAGCCCGCCTGGGAGGGTATCGACTTCAACGGCAACGGCAAGATCGACGACGAGCCGGTCTCGGTGGACCTGAACGGTGACGGCCAGCTGACCGAGCTGACCGCCCCGAACGATATGGAGACCCTGAAGCTGCAGGCTGAGGGTAAGGAGGCGCAGGGCGGCGTGTACCGTTCCGAGAAGCACCTCTCGGCCGCGATTGATCGCAACGAGATGACCGCCGACCTGGCCCGCTCCGAGGGCATGGTCCCGGCCAAGGATTAGTTCCTAGCGGCGGCCGATAGGCTGAGCCCGAAAGCAAAGGGGCCCGGCATCCATAACGGATGCCGGGCCCCTTTCTGCCTACTGCGGCGGCCGCGCTATCGGGTAATGGTTGCGGAGGCGCTCGCACCCGCCAGATCCCGGTAGGTGTACTCGCCGTCATCGGTCAGCTGCATCGCGACGGTACCGCTGGTGAGCTGAACGGTCGTGGTCAGGGTGTAGCTGGAGGTCACCTCGGTGAAGTACACCGGAACCTGCGAGGCCAGCACCTGTGCGTAGCGCACGGGGCCGTTAGCGGTCGCGGTCAGGAAGTCCGAGGTGCGGATATCCAGCACGCCGGTCCAGGTGTTGCCCTCGATGACCGGCTCGTAGAACTTCGCCGCGTAGGCTACGCCGTTGAAGGCGCTCACTGCCGGGTTGTTGGTCTTGGCCCCGCCCTCGCTCTTGGCCAGCTCGGCCACCTCGGCGTCGTTGTCGGTGTCCCACAGCAGCGGCGCGGTGACGTCTTCGGCGGTGGGGAAGGTGAACTCGAAGGTCACCTGCAGGTGCGCCGAGCCGTACAGGTAGGTGCTGCCCTGGAACTCGCCCTTGGAATTGATGGGGGCGGAAATCCACAGGCCGGCACCGCCGTACAGGCCCGCACCGACGCTACCGCCGGGGGTGAAGGTGCCGCCGCCGGCGCTCTTCGGGCTCGTGGAGGTTGCGGTCACGTTGGGCACCTGCACGGTGTAGGAATCCAGACCGTAGCGGGTGTCGAAATCGTTGGAGGGGTTGGAGTTGAAGGCCTGGGTGAAGACACCGAACTGCAGGGTCGGGGTCTCCGGTACGTCGGTGGAGGCCGCGTAGGCGGGTACGGTTGCGGCGGTTGCGACGACCGGCGCGCTCCAGAGTGCACCCTTGACGAGGGAGCGGCGGTTTACGCCGCGCTTGCCGGAAGCGGGGGTGCTGTGATTGGTCTGCTGTTGAGACATGTAATTATTCTTTCTTCCACGGGTGAATACGGTGATGCACGTGATACGAATTACTGATACTGTAGTGTAATTCAGCTCAACTTCAAAATTGTCTCAACTTTAAAGCAGGTTTTCTGCAAGCTTCGGCTAAAGCTCACGAAGTGATGCGGCGGTAGCTCACGAGGCGCCCCGCCGGCCTGCAAACGACTCGCCGCCCGCACGGGTGCGAACACCGAAGAACGAACACTGCCGTCCATCCCGCGTGCCCGTCACGGGTATCGCATCCTCACACCATCACATCAAAGGACAGATTCATGGTCTCTCTGAAACGCGCACGTATCGCGTTTGCCTCCCTGGCGGTCCTCTGCCTGGGCGCGGTCGCCGCCCCGGCAGCCAACGCCTACAACCCCGACATCGACGGCGACGGCATCCCCAACACCTGGGAGATGAAGGGGTACGACGCTGACGGCGACGGCAAGATTGACGTCGACTTCCCCGCACTGGGCGCCGACCCCAACCACAAGGACATCTTCGTAGAGATGGACTACATGGCCGGCCTGCTCCCCAGCGAAGAGGAACTGGACCGCATCACCAAGATTTACGCCGACCTGCCCATGCGCAACCCCGACGGCACCACCGGCGTGAACATTCACCTGGACGCCGGTAGCGCCCGCAGCGCCAAGTACAACCTCGGCGGCGGCAACGAAATTAGCTACCAGGCACTCGACAGCGAGTTCAACGCGCTCCACCGCATCAAGGCGACCGAAGGCAAGTTCAACCCCGCCCGCGAAGGCACCTTCCACTACGTCATCTGGGGCGACTACTACGACAACAGCACCTCCTCCGGTATCGCTAACTTTGGCGGTCGCAACCTCATGGTCACCGTCGGCCCGCACTTCTGGGGCAAGGCAACCAGCGATATCCGCGTGGCAGTGTTCGTGCACGAGCTCGGCCACAACCTGGCGCTGAGCCACGGCGGCTGGGATGAAATCAACTACAAGCCCAACTACCTGAGCGTCATGAACTACCAGTACACCCTCACCGGCGTGCCCATGGCTGACGGTAGCCGCTACTTCGGCTACTCCACCGCCGAGTACCGCATGCTCAACGAGGCGAAGCTCTACGAGGCGCGCGGCTTCGGTCCCCGCGCGGCCGGCTTCCTGTACAAGGGCAAGCCTGCCGACGGCCCCATCGACTTCAACGGTAACGGAAAGATTGATTCCGAGCCGGTCTCGGTGGACCTGAACGGTGACGGACTGATTACGAACCTGGGTGCCGCAAACGACCTGAAGATGATCCGCTTCCAGGCAACCGAAAACCCGGCGAAGGACAAGGGTCCCGAGCACATTGAGCCGAGCGGCATTACCGCCGAATACGCCCGTTCCCTGGGCCTGATTAACTAGGCGGTCGCCGGGGCGAAAGGCCTCGTCAGCACCGTTAAACAACAGGGTGCGGATACCGAATCATCATTCGGTATCCGCACCCTTGTTATGCATCGCGGCCCCTACGCAAGGGCCGGGCCGGGGGCGTGCCGGAGTCTTGCCGAGGCAAACCGCCGGGAGCCCAAGCAGGGAGGCTAGGCCGCCTCGCGCTCCTCTTCTCGCTGCACGCGGCCGGTCTCCACCAGCACCTGCGCGATGTGGTCCAGCGCCTCCTCGTTCTGCAGCGAGGAAACATCACCCAGGGGGCGGCCCTGGTACAGCTCGCCGAGCAGACGGCGGGTAATCTTACCCGAACGGGTCTTCGGGATATCGGCAACCGCCACAACGTCCTTAGGCTTGGCAATCGGGCCGATGTGCTCACGCACGTGCGCCGTGAGCGCCGCCTTCAGCTCGTCCTCGGTCAGGGCCTTGCCCTCGTCGGTGAGCGTCACGTAGGCGACCGCCTGGTGACCGGTCAGGTCGTCCTCCACGGGGCAGACGCCGGCCTCCACCACAGCCGGGTGGGTGACCAGGGCCGACTCAATCTCAATCGTGGACAGGCGGTGACCCGAAATGTTGATCACGTCGTCGATACGGCCGAGGATGTACACGTTGCCTTCCTCGTCTTCCTTCGCGCCGTCACCGGCCAGGAACCAGCCGCGCTCGCCGTAGTGGCGCCAGTAGGAGTCTAGGAATCGCTGCGGGTTCTTCCACACGGTGCGGGCCATGGAGGGGCCAATCTTATCGACCACAATAAAGCCCTGCCTACCCGGCTCCACCGGGTTGCCGTGCTCATCCACCACGCGGGTGGACACACCCGGAACGGCGCGGGTAGCGCAACCGGGCCGGGGGATGCAGTGCGGGGTGCCCACCGGGTAGGTGCCGGCGGGGGCGAAGGCCGGGTCGTGCGGGCGCGGGGAGCACACGGTCGAACCGGTCTCGGACTGCCACCAGGTGTCGATGAAGGATGCGGTGCCGCCACCCACGTGCTTGCGCAGCCAGCGCCACGCCTCCGGGTTGATGGACTCACCCACCGAACCGAGCAGGCGCACGGTCGAGAAGTCGTACTTGCCGGGCTCGGGGCCGTCGGGGAACGCGCCCATGAGCGAGCGGATCAGGGTGGGGGCGGTGTAGTAGTTGGTCACGCCGTAGCGTTCGATGACCTCGAAGTGGCGACCGTAGTGCGGGGTGTTCGGGGTACCCTCGTAAATCACCTCGGACAGGCCGTTAACCAGCGGGCCGTAGATTTCGTAGGTGTGCGCGGTCACCCATGCCAGGTCGGCGGTGCACCAGTGAACGGTGGATTCAACCTTCTCAGGGTCGTTGACGGCCGACAGCTCGTCGGGGCGTAGCACGCCGTTCTCGTCCACGTAATCCGGTAGCAGATCGTAGAGCAGAGCGTGGGTGTACGCGGTCTGCACCAGGTAGCCGCCCATCGTGTGCACCAGGCCCTTGGGCTTGCCGGTCGTGCCGGAGGTGTAGATGATGAACAGCGGATCCTCGGCGTCGTGCAGCTCGTAGGCGTGGGTGTCGGGCTGGTCGTCCACCAGGTCGTGGTACCATACGTCGCGGCCCTCGGTCCAAGGAACCTCGGCGTGTGCCACGGGGTCGGAGGCGCTGGTGCGGTCCACCACGATGACATGCTCGATGTTGTTCTCGCCCGAGCAGGCCTCGTCGGCGTTCACCTTCACGGGAACGACCTTGCCGCGGCGGTTCTGGCCGTCGGTGGTGATGAGCACCTTCGCGCCGGTGTCCTCAACACGGAACTTCAGCGCCTCGGCGGAGAAACCGCCGAACACGAGGGAGTGAATCGCGCCAATACGCGCGCAGGCCAGGGTGAAGATAATGGTTTCGGGAATGACGGGCAGGTAGATGACCACACGGTCACCCTTGCGCACGCCCAGGGACAGCAGACCGTTGGCGGCCTTCGCGATGCGGCGCTGCAGCTCGGCGTAGGTGATGGCCTCGCGGTCGCCGGGCTCACCCTCGAAGTAGAGGGCGACCTTGTCGCCGCGACCCGCCTCCACGTGGCGGTCCACGCAGTTGTAGGCGACGTTGAGCTTGCCGCCCTCGAACCACTTGATCTCGGGAACAGTGAACTGCTCGATGCCTTCCTCGTCGAAGCCGAGGGACTTCGGCTTCTCGAAGCGATGCGCGGTGTGCCAGGGCTCAGCCCAGGTGAGTCGCTGCGCCTGCTTCTCCCAGAACGCGACGCGTGCCTCGTCAGATTCGAGCGCGGGGTTCGGGGTGGGGTTCAGCGGGTCGGTGAACGAAAAGGGGGTGGGCAGTCCCATATCTCTCCCATCGGTTGCTGGCATTAGCACCCTTGCTCGCGCTGCCTACTCGTGTGTGCGGATGCGCGAGGGGGTTGCTGCGACGTCATGGAGCCAGGTCTCTCGGTCGCTCTGGATGGTTTGCCTTCTTAGTAAAGCGCGCCGGTGGGCCCGATGCAAAGGTTCCCGTCATAAAAGGCACACTGTGTAGCGCTTCGTAATATAACGACACATTAAGAACCCCGCCCCGCGCTCACTACTGTGGGGCGCGGGGCGGGGCACATCATCATCATTCAGTAGGCGACAGGTTTCCCCGCCGACTTCTTTTTCCTGCGCGTCACGATGACTGACGCGCGGACATCTCTCCTGAAAGCTCAGCGCGTGCTGAGCGTTGCGTTTAGCTGTGCGCTAGTGCCGGTGGCGTTAGTTGCTGGGGTACTTTGCCTTGACCCAGCGCTCAAACAGGCCAACGAGGGCGTCCGTAATCTTGCCCAGGATGGCCAGCGCCACGATGGCGAGCAACAGGCGGTCGGTACGGCCGTTGTTCTGCGAGTCGGTCAGCAGGTAACCCAGGCCCATGGAGGCGCCCAGCAGCTCGGCGGCGACCAGGAACAGCCACGCCTGAGCGAGCGCGAGGCGCAGACCCGAGATGACGGCGGGCAGAACCGCGGGAAGCTGAACCGTGGTGAACAGGCGCAGACCCTTCAGGCCGAAGGCGCGAGCCATCTCCACGAGTTTGGGGTCCACGTGGGCGAGGGCAGCGGAAACCGTGGTGTACACGGGGAAGAACGCGCCGATGGCCACGAGGGTCACCTTCGAGTTTTCGCCGATGCCAATCCACAGCAGAAGCAGCGGGACCCACGCGAGCGAGGGGACCGCGCGCAGAGCGCCGATGGTCGGGGCGACAAACACGCGCACCGGGGCCGACAGGCCGATCAGCGATCCCAGCACCAGTCCGAGTACCGCGCCGATGCCGAAGCCAATCAGCACGCGCTGGGTCGAAATCGCGACGTGCTTGGCCAGCTCACCGCGCTGCGCCAGCTCGATGCCGGCGCCCACCACACGGTCGGGGGAGGGCAGCTGGACCTGCGTGAACACGCCGTTGGTGCTCAGAATGTACCAGAGCGCAATGAGTGCCAGGGGCAGGATCAAGCCCAGGTACTGCTTGCCGGCGAAGGGGTTCGAGGGAAGCTTCGGCGTCGGGAGCTTGGCCGCGCTCTCTTGCTCGGGGGCAATGGTTGCGGCGGTCATTACTTCTCCACCGCCTTGGCGATCTTCTCGACTGCGGCGCTGTCAGCCTTCTTCGCGAACTGGTCGTCCACGATGCTGTTCAGGGCCTTGTCCACGTCGGACTGGGAGGGGACGTCGCCGGACTCGACCAGAATCGGGCCGACGCCCTTGAGTACCTCAACCTGCTTGGCGCCCGGAACCGGGTCGATGTCCAGGTGGGTGCGGTCCATGACGACCTGGGCGGTCTCGTGCTTAATGCCGGACTCTTCCTCCACGATCTTCACGGCCTCTTCGGGGTTCTTCTTGGCCCAGGCGCGAGCGTACTCGTACACGTCCACGATGACCTGCGCGGCGGTCGGGTTGGACTGAATGAACTTCTCGGTGGCGTTCAGGAAGCCGTAGGTGTTGAAGTCCAGGTTGCGGTAGAAGAGCACGTCGCCGCTCTCCACCTCGGCGGCAGCCATGATCGGGTCCAGGCCGCTCCACGCGTTGACCTGGCCGTTGTCCAGGGCGGTGCGGCCGTCGGCGTGCTGCAGGTTCTGAATGTTCACGTCGGAGGCGGAAACGCCGGCCTGCTTGAGGGCCTGCAGGAGCAGGAAGTAGGGGTCGGTACCCTTGGTGACGGCCACGCTCTTACCCTTCAGATCGGTGACCTTGGTGATGCCCGAGTCCTTGCGGGTGACGAGCGCCGACCACTCGGGCTGCGAGTAGAGGCTGATGACCTTGATGGGGGAGCCGTTCGCACGGGCCAGCAGCGCCGCCGAGCCCGCGGTGGAACCGACGTCGATGTTGCCGCTGCGCAGCGCCTCATTGGCCTTGTTCGAACCGGCGGACTTGACCCACTCAACCTTCTTGCCCTCGGCGGACAGGGCGGTCTCGAGCCAGCCCTTCTTGCGGATAATCAGCGAGAGCGGGTTGTAGGTGGCGTAGTCAATGGTCACGGTGTCCTTGCCGCCGCCGGCTGCACCGGAGGCGTTGGAGGAGCCGGAACCCTCACCGGCGCAACCGCTGAGCAGGGTTGCAAAGGCGGCGGTTGCGGCCAGGGACTTGAGGGCGGTACGGCGAGACGGGGAGAAAGTCATGATGGTTCTTTTCGCTTCTGAAGATGATGATGTGATGAGATGGGAGCGCGGCCCGCAGAATATAGCCAACCGGATATATGCCCTGGACAGCGCTAATACCGAGAGGGGTGGGGACGGCTTAGACCGTGGCTTCCTCCACGCCGAGCTCGGCGAGCAGCTCGCTGCGCAACGCGGTGATTTCTGCATCCGCGCGGTCGCGGGGGTGAGCACGGTCAACGGTCACGATGCGCTGGATGGTCGCGGGGCTCTCCGGGGTGTCCTTGCCGAGCACGATGACCCGATCGGAGAGGTAGAGCGCCTCCTCCACATCGTGGGTGACCAGCAGGATCGTGGTCGGATCCTGGCGGTGCACGTCCAGTAGCAGGTCCTGCATGTTGATGCGGGTCAGCGCGTCGAGGGCGCCGAAGGGTTCGTCGAGCAGCAGCACGCCGGGGGTGCGCGCGAGCGCTCGCGCCAGAGAGACGCGCTGTGCCATGCCGCCCGAAATTTCCTTGGGGCGGTGGTCGGCGTACTCGCTCAGGCCGACCAGGCTCAGCAGGCGGGTTACGGTCGCCTCGCCCTCGGCCTTCTTGGTGCCCTGCGGCAGGCCGAGCGCCACGTTGTCGGCGACGGTGCGCCAGGGGAGCAGGCGCGGTTCCTGAAAACCAATGGCCACGCGGGGATCGAGTCCGGTCACGGCCTTCTCGCCGATGCGCACGGTGCCGGCGGTGATGCGGTTCAGGCCGGCCGCGGCGCGCAGGAGGGTGGACTTGCCGCATCCCGAGGAGCCAATCACCGAGATGATTTCGCCGGGTTCGGCGGTGAAGGTGACCTCGCGCAGAACCTCGTGGGTTCCGCCGGGCACCGCAAAGGACTGGCCAACGGCATCGAAGACGAGGGGCACCGCGGCGCTGGATACGGCGTGCCGGTTCGCTGAAGATTCGGATGCGCCGGGAGTTACTGCACTGTTGAGTGTCATAGTCACTTCCATCGTTCCTGGCGTTAGCACCGGTGGTGGGGAAGCCGCTATCGGTTGCTGCGACGTCGTGGAGCCAGGTCTCTCGGTCGCTCTGGATGGTTTGCTCCTTCAACCCTATGGGCTGTGCCACGCCTCAATCAACCCGACGGGCGCGTATGAATTTCTATGACTCTTTATTTCGCATTTGTCACGAAATATTTCGGTCCCGCGTCACAAAAATATTTTTTCGTCACAAACGTGACCTCCCTCCCGCGCGCCCCGTAGACTCTGAACCACGAGATCATGAGTCCCGGCGCTAAGCTCTGGCTAGCCGGGCGGCAACCCTCTCCCGTAGCGGGGTGCCCCAGATGATGATCTGGCCTCAACGGAATGAGGCAAGTACGGCGCGAACGCGCCACCTGCACGAAGGCCACCACCGAACGCAGAAGGCATCAGGAGGCGGCGCGCGGGGTGCAGGGTACAAACCCGATCGTCCCCCGATCATTCGCGAAAGGAAAATCGATGGCTGAGCAGAAGAAGCGCATCGTAGTCAACGCATTCGAGATGACCTGCATCGGTCACCAGAGCTTCGACCTCTGGCGTCACCCGCGCTCCCGCGCAACCGAGTACAACACCATCAAGTACTGGACTGACCTGGCTAAGACCCTTGAGCGCGGCCTGTTCGACGCCGTGTTCATCGCTGACGTGGTCGGCATCTACGACGTGTACAAGAACTCTGCCGCCCCCGCTATCGAGGGTGCCGCTCAGGTTCCCGTGAATGACCCCGCAACCCAGATTTCTGCAATGGCTGCAGTGACCGAGCACCTCGGCTTCGGCGTGACTGCTGCCGCTACTTTCGAGCAGCCCTACACCCTGGCTCGCCGCTACGCCTCCCTCGACCACCTCACTGAGGGCCGCGTCGGCTTCAACGTTGTGACTTCTTACCTGCCGTCGGCTGCTGAGAACCAAGGTCTGCCCACCCAGATCCCGCACGACGAGCGCTACGACATCGCTGACGAGTTCCTGGACGTCTGCTACAAGCTGTGGGAAGGCTCCTGGGAAGACGGCGCAGTCATCAAGGACCGCGAGCGCGGCATCTACGCTGACCCCTCCAAGGTCCACCCGATCGGCCACAAGGGCAAGTACTTCTCCGTGCCCGGCATCTCCCTGACCGAGCCGAGCCCGCAGCGCACCCCCGTGATCTTCCAGGCTGGCGCATCCAGCCGCGGCCAGAAGTTCTCCGGCAAGCACGCCGAGGCTGTGTTCATTAGCGCCCTGCGCCCGGACCTGACCCGCGTTGTGACCGACCGTATTCGTGCCGCTGTCGAGGAGCAGGGCCGTAGCCGCGACGACGTGAAGATCCTTGCAATGCTTTCGATCATCGTGGATGAGACCGAGGAGAAGGCAAAGGCAAAGTACGAGGACTACAAGAAGTACATCAACCTCGACTCTGCACAGACCATTCTCGGCGGCTGGTCCGGCGTTGACCTGTCCCAGTTCGACGAGGACGAGGTCCTGAACTACGTGCAGACCGAGTCGATTCAGTCCTTCCTGACCCCCTTCACCCTGCAGGCGAAGGACAAGAAGTGGACCCGCAAGGCCATCGCCGAGCACGTCACCCTCGGCGGCATGGGCGAGGTCATCGTTGGTGACCCGGTTCAGGTTGCTGACGAGCTGGAGCGTTGGATCGATGAGGGCGGCCTGGACGGCATCAACCTGGCGTACCACGTCACCCCGGGTTCTTTCGAGGACTTCATCGAGTACGTTGTGCCCGAGCTGCAGAAGCGCGGCCGCTACCGCACCGAGTACGAGGGCAACACCCTGCGTGAGAACATCTTCGGTAAGGGTCACACCAAGGTTGCTGACAGCCACCCGGCTGCTAAGTACCGCGGCGCATACGTGGGCAAGCCTTCGGCTGCTGACACCCCGGCTCGCGCAATCGCTGAATAAGCGTTGCCGCTGATGCGCACCGTGTAGGTTCGCTCAAACTTAACGATTGAAAACAAGAACGCCCGTTCTGCTGAGGACAGTGTCCCCGGCGGAGCGGGCGTTTCTCTGCGCTGTGCCTTCTTGCCGCTGTGCTTTCTTTATACTGGTTGGCATGACTGAACTGAACCAGGTTGAACTTAACCATGATGACCGCTGTCCCTGCTCGAGCGGCGAGGTGTACGGCGCCTGCTGCGGCAGGTTCCTGGGCGAGTTTGCCGCCTCCGGCACGCTGACTGCCCCCGCGCCGGAGCAGCTGATGCGCTCGCGTTTTACCGCCTTTGCGATTGGCGATGCGGCGTACCTGTTGGCGAGCTGGCATCCGAGTACTCGCCCGGCCGCCTTGGAGTTGGAGAACGATATCCGCTGGTACCGCCTGGATATTCTGGGTTCTTCAGGCGGCCCCTTTGACGCCTCCGGCACGGTGGAGTTCGTTGCGTATTACCGGTCGGTGCCGGGCACCCCTGCGGAGGAGCGGGTGAAGGGCAGCATGCACGAGCTGTCGCGCTTTGAGAAGGTGGGCGGCGCCTGGTTCTACGTGGACGGCGACGTTCGTTAGCTTTCCCACTCTCGCCTCTTGTGGGGTGGGAGCATCAAGAGCATATAAAGAAATGGCAGAATCATTCCGAAACCGGAACGATTCTGCCATTTCTTGTTTTGGTTAGCTTCTGTCTTTTAGCAGTTTTTCAAAGTCAATCTGAAATATCAGCCAGACCAAGCCATGAGGCGCGTTCTGCCCCAATAGCAGGAATTAAAATAGGTGATGCGTTCATGACTAAGACGCTTCCTTGAAAACAGAATCTTGAAGAATACGCTCTGCCTCAGCGGAGCTTCGTGGATCCCCCAAATCTAGAAGATCTACCGCTACATGCAGGGGAAGAATATGGGGCGGTTCATCGCATTCACGCAAGATGACGTTCGCTGAATCTGCGGAAGCTGGAAGCAGATTGTAGAGAAAAATGATGTTCTCTAAATCCTGGCTTGCAACGTATGCATCAACCATTGAGCCGTACACCTGCGAGATATCGCTACTAATGCCGGTAAGGGAGAGTGCAGGGTCTTCCAAAATTGCCGGAATCTCAGCGGGAGGAGCCTGCAGATGATGCACTTTCAGCCCGCGGCGGGCTCGGTAGCGCTCAATGGAGCTTGAGCCCTGTTCCTGAATTGCTGAGGCGCGTTCTTTTGCCCTGCGGCGTTCCTCAGCAGATAGAACAGACGACTGCCCGTCACAGTAGCGAGCCAAAGCGTTGAATGCATCGAAGGAAATAGGGCGGCCAGCATTACTGCGGTGCGCTGCGGGGAGAGCGTCGACAACCCAGCGGCTTCCCAATTTACGCCCTTGGAGCATTCCGCGTTCTAGGCGGGCGCGCACGCTTCGCTCTGAAACCTGAGCTTCTTGGGCATACTCTTGAACGGACATCATGGCAGAATCATACCGGAAACGGAATGATTCTGCCATGAAATTGTGCCCGCACCCAGGCACGATAAGGAACGTACATGAGCGAACCAGATACACAGAAGGCAGGTCCTTCGGCAGCTTGAAAACTTACGTTCTCAGCAGCCTCAGGAACCTGCCCTCAGCAAATATGTAGACTGTTGGACTTAGTGGGTCCAGCCGTTAATGATGCCCATACCGAAGTAAATCACGAACACTGCGGAGACCAGGTACATCAGCCAGTGCACATCCTTGCCGCGGCCCTGCACCAGGCGAATGAAAGTGTAGGACACGAAACCGGCACCGATACCGTTCGCAATCGAGTACGACAGCGGCATGAAGATAATGGTCAGGAACGCCGGGATGCCCAGACCCCAGTCGGTCCAGTCGATGTTCACGGCCTGGCGGATCATCAGGAAGCCGACCACGACCAGAGCCGGGGCGACCGCCTCGAAGGGAACGATGGTGACCAGCGGCGAGATGAAAATCGCCAGCAGGAACAGCACACCGGTCACAATGTTTGCGAAACCGGTGCGTGCGCCCGCACCAATACCGGTAGCGGACTCAACGAAAATCTGGTTGGCGGAACCGGATGCGCCACCACCGACAACGGAACCGAAAGCGTCCACGAGCAGGACCTTGTCGATGTCCTCGACCTTACCGTCCTTCATGGTGCCAGCCTCGGCGGCAAGACCAACCGAAACGCCCATCGCGTCGAAGAACACGGACAGCAGAATGGTGAACACCAGCAGCGATGCGGCCAGCGGGCCGATGTGGGAGAACGCGCCGAACAGGTCAGCGGAACCGATGAGGGAGAAGTTCGGGGTGGTAAACTTCATGTCCGCCAGGGAAGGCACGTTCAGGGACCAGCCGGTTGCCGCCTTCTTCACGGAACCGGAGGGGACGATCGCCTCCAGAATCAGGGACAGTGCGGTGGAGGCGAGCACGCCCCACAGGATCGCGCCCTTCACGTTACGGATGAACAGGGCGATGGTGAGGAACAGGCCGAAGAGGAACACGAGGGTGGGCCAGCCGAGCAGGTGACCGCCAACGCCGAGGCTCACCGGAACGGTGGTGCCAGCTGCGTCGGGCATGCGGCGGATAATACCGGAGTCGACCAGGCCGATAAAGGAAATGAAGAAGCCGATACCGACCACAATCGCGGTCTTGAGCGACTCGGGGACCGCCTCAAACACCGCGGTACGGAAGCCGGTGAGCACCAGAATGGTCATAATCAGACCGGCAAGAACGACCAGGCCCATGATGTCTGCCCAGGTCAGGTTCGGGGTGGTGGCAATGGTGGAGGCGAGTAGCGCGTTCACGCCCAGGCCAGCCGCCATGGCGAAAGGCTGCTTAGCGATAACACCCATGAGGATGGTCATCACGCCGGCAACCAGCGCGGTCACAGCCGCGACGGGTGCGATGCCGAGGGTGTGTTCGGAGGCGTCGGCACCGGTACCGATGACGAGGGGGTTCAGCACCACGATGTAGCTCATGGCGAAGAATGCGGCGAGGCCGCCGCGGAATTCTGCGGCGATGGAGGAGCCACGCTCGGAAATCTTGAAGTAGCGGTCGAGCGCACCGGTGGGTGCGGCCGTCTTCTGAGGTTCAGACATGTAAGGATCCGTTGATGTTGTTCGGTGTGTACTGTTGCGCCGCCGGTTTCGCGGGCGAAGCTCGCGGACTAGGCTCATAACCGGGCGTCACAATGGTCCAACCATTGTAGGCGCCGCCGAGCGGCTCGTGCCGGTGAAACGCGTTGTGTGCGACGGTTCAGTCGGTGATGTGGTGTTTCCCGGCCCCAGCTAAATAGCCAGAATCGGCAACCGAGGCAGAGGGGAGAATAGCCCAGGGCGGGGCGCCGACACTCGAAGGTGCCGGTACCCCGCCCTGCCGGTGCCCGCCTCCATGTGCGGAGGCGGGCACCCGATGTGTTTAGTGCATCCAGCCGGTAATCAGGCCGTTAGCGAAGAAGATGAGGAACACTGCGGAAACCACGTACATGAGCCAGTGAACTTCCTTGCCGCGGCCCTGCACCAGGCGGATGAAGACGTAGGACAGGAAGCCTGCGCCGATACCGTCCGCGATGGAGTAGGACAGAGGCATGAAGATGATGGTCATGAACGCGGGGATACCCAGGCCCCAGTCGGTCCACTCGATGTTCACTGCCTGGCGAATCATCAGGAAGCCAACGAACACCATTGCGGGTGCAACAGCTTCGAAGGGCACGATGGTGACCAGGGGGGTCAGGAAGATCGCGACGAGGAACAGCACGCCGGTGACGATGTTTGCGAAGCCGGTGCGTGCGCCCGCGCCGATACCGGTTGCGGACTCCACGAAGATCTGGCTCGAGGAGGAGGAGGTGCCACCACCGGCTACGGAGCCGAGGGCGTCCACGAGCAGGACCTTGTCGACATTCTCGATCTGGCCGTTCTTCATGGTGCCTGCCTCGGTTGCGAGACCGACGGAGGTGCCCATTGCGTCGAAGAAGGCGGAAATCAGGATGGTGAAGATCAGCAGAACTGCAGCCATGCCGCCGAGGGTGCCGAAGGCACCAAAAAGGTCAGCGGAGCCAAATAGAGAAAAATTGGGTAGCTTGCTGGTATCGGAGTCCCAGACGGGTACGTTCAGGGACCAGCCGGTGGGGGAGGTCTTAACGCGGCCGGAGGGTACGACCTGCTCCAGGATGATGGCGAGGATGGTGGAGGCAATCACGCCGTAGAGGATGGCACCCTTCACGTTGCGAATGAACAGCGCAATGGTGAGGAACAGGCCGAAGAGGAAGACCAGGGTGGGCCAGCCGAGCAGGTGGCCGCTCACTCCGAAGGAGACGGGCACGGTGGTGCCGGCTGCGTCGGGCATGCGGCGGATGATACCCGCGTTAACGAGGCCGATGAAGGCGATGAAGAAGCCGATACCGACGACGATTGCGACCTTGAGCGATTCGGGGACCGCGTTGAACACTGCGGTGCGGAAGCCAGTCAGCACGAGGATGGTCATCAGCACACCAGCCCATACGACCAGACCCATGATGGCGGGCCAGGTCAGTCCGGGGGTGGAGGCGATGGTGGTTGCCAGCAGTGCGTTCACGCCGAGGCCTGCGGCCATGGCGAAGGGCTGCTTGGCGACGACGCCCATGAGGATGGTCATGACACCTGCGACCAGTGCGGTCATTGCGGCGACCTGCGGCACGCCGAGCATGTTGCCGGACGCGTCCTTGCCGAGGCCGATGATGAGGGGGTTCAGCACGACGATGTAGCTCATCGCGAAGAAGGTGGCGAGGCCGCCTCGGAATTCTGCGCCGAGGGTGGAGCCACGTTCGCTGATCTTGAAGTAACGGTCCAGTGCGCCCTTGGCTTCTGCCTTGGGGTTCTGGGGAGCCGCGGTGTTCTCAGAAGACATTCGTGAAAATCCGTAGATACTCTTAGTAGGGGCGGGCGCCGGGGTTCCGAGCCCGCATAAGAAAAGCGTCACGTCCCGCAAAGTGGGGATGTGACGCTGTTGTTACCACGATATTTTACGGCTAAAGGTATTTTCTGCGCTAGTTCAGCAAACTTTCAGGTAGTTTTCAGTCGTTGGAACCGCCCTTGGAGCCCTCCTCACGGCGCCTGCGAGGTTGTCGAGGGCGGGTGCGGCATAGAGGTAACTATCTCTCGCCCCTGCGCGAACACCGGCGACATATCAGGTTAGTGAACCCTAAGCTCCTGCTATATTCGAGGTGAAACAACGCGTCGCCGGATGCAGGGTTCTATGTGGTGAGCCTTTTCCGGTATCTATAAGAAGGAGTCCGCCGTGACTGAAACTCCGCAGGAAAACACCACCATTCCCGCCGAAAGCTACCCCGCCGCGGAATCCCTGCCGGTACGCCAGCGCGCCGTCGTAGCAACCGACCGCCCCGCCCGATACATCAAGCAGCTCGGCTCCCACATGGGCCGCAAGCTCGGCACCGCAGAACTGCCCGACGGCATCCGCCTCACCTTCAACCGCGACGGCATTTTCCGCGGTTACGGTGACCTGCGCGAAACCGACGGTGCACTCGTCATGGAGGTACGCGCCGAAAGCGACGAGTTGGCTGCTGGTCTGGCGGATGTGCTGGACCGCCACCTGGTCCGCTTCGGTGAGCGCGACGAACTGGTCGTGACCTTTGAGGCGGTACCCGCCTCCTAGCGCCCGCTTCGGGCTGCCTCTTGAAGCCTTATTGGGCCCCCGGTGCGGTGAGTTTTTCTCGCCGCGCCGGGGGCTTTTAGTCTGCGGTTGAGGTACCCAAGATCCACGCGGATGCGTGTTCCATACACCGCCCCGCCCTCCTGCACCTCGGAGGGCGGGGCGGTTTTCTGCGCGGAGCGGCTCACCCGCAACCCGTCCCGCGGTTCTCCGCCGAGGCCAGATTAGGTGATAGAAAATTATCCTATTTGCTGAGCTTGTCCCCTTTTCCCCGTAAAGGGGCGCTCCTGCCCGGTAAAATAGGCACGAAGTGAACACTAAGCTCACCGCGCCTTCACGCCGTACCTGGCGTTTGCCGGTGAACTTCGAAAGGAAGATTTTCGTGTCTGAAGCAGCACGCCCCCTGCGCGTCGCCGTTATTGGTGCAGGTCCCGCCGGTATTTACACCGCCGACATCCTCACCAAGTCTGAAGAGGTCCGCACCGGCGCCGTCGAGGTCGCCATCGACATCTTCGACCGCTACCCCGCCCCCTTCGGCCTGATCCGCTACGGTGTGGCACCGGATCACCCCCGCATCAAGGGCATTATTACCGCACTGCACAAGGTCCTGGATCGCGGCGACATCCGTTTCTTCGGTAACGTCGAGTACGGTAAGGATCTAACCCTCGCCGACCTGCGCGAGCACTACGACGCCATTATCTTCGCGACCGGCGCCATCCACGACGCAGCGCTGAACATTGAGGGTATCGACCTGGACGGCTCCTACGGTGCAGCCGACTTCGTCTCCTGGTACGACGGCCACCCCGACTACCCCCGCACCTGGCCGCTCGAAGCTGAGCAGGTTGCAGTGCTCGGTAACGGCAACGTCGCCCTGGACGTCTCCCGCATCCTCTCCAAACACGCTGACGACCTGCTCGTCACCGAAATCCCCGACAACGTCTACGAGGGTCTGAAGGCTTCCCCCGTGACCGACGTGCACGTCTTCGGTCGCCGCGGCCCCGCACAGATGAAGTTCACCCCGCTCGAGCTGCGCGAACTCGCGCACTCCCGCGACGTGGACATCGTCCTGTACGAGGAAGACTTCCAGTTCGATGAGGCTTCCGAGGAAGCCATGGAGAAGAACGCGCAGACCAAGGTCATGATGAAGACCCTGCGCGGCTGGCTGGAAGACCAGAAGAACAACGAGCAGACCGCATCCCGCCGCCTGCACCTGCACTTCCTGCAGTCCCCGCACGAGATTCTCGGCGAAGACGGCAAGGTCGTGGGTCTGCGCATGGAGCGCAACAAACTGGACGGCAAGGGCGGCATCATTGGCACCGGCGAGTACGTGGATTACCCCGTGCAGGCCGTCTACCGCGCCATCGGCTACTTTGGTTCCGAGCTGCCCGAGGTCGGTTACGACAGCAAGCGCGGTGTGGTCACCAACGTTGAGGGTCGCGTCGTGGACGAGAATGGCGAGGTTGTTCCCGGCCTGTACGCAACCGGCTGGATCAAGCGCGGCCCCGTGGGCCTAATCGGCTCCACCAAGTCCGACGCGCTGGAGACCATTACCCACCTGCTCGAGGACCGCGAGAACCTCTACACTGCGCCCGAGCCGGACGCCGAAACCTTCAGCGCCTACCTGGATTCCAAAGGCATCAAGTACACCACCTGGGAAGGCTGGCACCGCCTGGACGACCACGAGAAGGCACTGGGCGCAGCATCCAAGGACGCTGCCGGTGAGCCTCGCGCTCGCGTGAAGGTTGTGGACCGCGACGAGATGATTAATATCTCCCGCGGCGAGTAATCCTCGTGTTTAGAGCGTAGAGCGTAGAAATCGACCCCGTACCGTGAGCCGGTGCGGGGTCGATTTTTGTCTCTGCCAGGGGAAGCGGGGGAGGGTAAAGAAAACCCACCCCGCATCATGAGGTAATGCGGGGTGGGCGGGGTAGGTGCCGAAGACACTCGAGGACATACCCTCCGGCTACCCTGAACGCGCGGCGAACCCATGCAGTGGCTCCACGTGCGGCGCGTCCTCTAACGGGGTCTAGAAAGCTAAAGAAACACCAAGATTAGCTCTCTAAACAAGCACGCGGTCCTACGGTGTGTAGACCGCGCACACTTATTCAAACCTGGGATGCTACTGGTGGCGCGGCGTGGTCGACGCGCTCAGCGAGCTATGGACACAGTTGGAGGATCCAGGGTTGCATGCTTCATACGGGATGGTGCCCGTGCCCCTCACGCGGTGATTCGTGGTAGGCATTGCTGCTGACGCTGGATCCCCCATCAGATCTCTATACGATTTATCGGTAAATAATGTGCGGCGACTTTCGTCATTGGGACTTATCGGAAGTAGTCCCGTGAGGTCCGGAAGTGATCTCACGTCTCCTATAGTACGGTGCTCAAAGAGGGGGCTTCAAGCAATATAGGGGGCTATTTCGGGACGGATATTATCTCGCCTTGTCAATCGCTGGAGGTTTATCAAATCTTTATATTTGTGTGTCGTCATAAATCTCAATTTAAGTGCACGGGTATAAAAATAGGCCTCTGACAAGCCGGTTTATTGTATTCCCTGGAGTGAATATTTGCATTATGGTGCACACTGTGAGGCAAGAGACGTAAATTTCTACCAAAAGTGCATTTTCACTCGGTGCATTGTTGGATGGGTACTTAATATGCGCGACGGGTAAACCGCCATTTTTATTTAATATGCACAAAGTGCATTTTTAGTAAATGTCAAAAAGAATAAAAGTAATCCTAGTTTGCCTCGCAAATAGGGGAATATCGGTGGGGGTCTTTCGGCAGTATCGGGGGGGGGCACGGGATTGCGTGGGGGCCGAGACGATCGGGACGGTGGGGATTTTGGGTTTGCGCGAGCTCTCGCCGGCTCCTTTCTCTAGCTTTCCTGGGTTCCCCTTTCTGGCCCCTCCACGAGTTCACGACAGGGGAGCGCATCTTCTCGGGGTTTCTAGTTCGGGATGTCGGAGGGAGGACGACACCGAGGAAGACACCGACCTCTTTGTGGAGGGCAGGGGGTAATTCGAGGGTGGTTTGGGGTATGGGGAGAGGGTCTGCAACCTCAAAAGTGCACTCAAGAGGGGTTTTTGAAGAAAATTTAAAATTTTTTTGATATCCGCTTAATTCGTTCTGACCTGTTGGAATGATAGTGTCATGGGGCATAAATACCTGCATTTCGGCCTTGAAAACACTCAAAATCGAACAAAACGATTTGCGCACCCTTTTGAACCTGGCGTAGACTAGTGGAGGTTCGAACGACGGGATGAACAAAGAACCTGTTCGATCGACTAGGCCCCCATCGTCTAGCGGCCTAGGACGCCGCCCTTTCACGGCGGTAGCACGGGTTCAAATCCCGTTGGGGGTACTTGCAAATCCTCAGATTTGCAAAGCCATGTTGAAGAAGCAGATTATACCCCTGCCGAATCCAACAAGGCCCCGTAGCGCAGTTGGTTAGCGCGCCGCCCTGTCACGGCGGAGGTCGCGGGTTCAAGTCCCGTCGGGGTCGCTCTGGCCGCGTAATTTCAGATGAGAGATCATCGGAAGACGCGGTCATTGCGTATCTAAAACAAAATACGCAAGGCTCTGTAGCTCAGTTGGTAGAGCGTACGACTGAAAATCGTAAGGTCACCGGATCGACGCCGGTCGGAGCCACGAAATCCGCCTCCAGGCTTCTACAGTGGGGCGGGTTTTGTTTTTAAAAAACTTTAGGGTTGCAGATACTGCAAGCCCGTCGAAAAGGCGGCATTTTGGGAATAAAACCCCGAGGTGCCGCCTTCTTCTATACAGTACGGACCCGCCGCACTGATGCGGATAGCTCCTGTAGATAGCTCCGCGCCGGAACCTAACCGGGTAATTCCTGCGCACAGGCACACACATACACGATGGCCAGCAGAAAGGATTACCGCACCCATGACCGCTCAGAATCCCAGCTCACAGCCTCCCAATGCACAGCCTCCGGAGAGCTCACCTCAGATACCGAGCTCACCCCAAATTCCCTGGGCAAAAAATTCTGCCGCTGACAGTAACCCCGCAGGCGGAATTCGCTTCGAGAACATCACCAAGAACTACCCGAGCCGAACCGGCGAACCCACCACGGTACTGCAGGACCTGAATCTGCACATCCCCGCCGGGCAGATTACCGTGTTCGTCGGCCCCTCCGGATGCGGTAAAACCACTAGTCTGCGCATGATTAACCGCATGGTAGAGCCCAATAGCGGCACCATCACCATTGACGGTGTGAACGTGCACGAAAAGAACCCCTACGAGCTGCGCCGCGGTATTGGCTACGTGATGCAGCAGGGCGGTCTCATGCCGCACCGCACCGTCGCGCAGAATATTACCACCGTGCCGCGCCTGCTCGGTGCCTCCCGCAAACAGGCGCAGGCTCGCGCCCTCGAACTGCTCGAGGTCGTCGGTCTGGATTCTTCCTACACCAAGCGCTACCCCTCCCAGCTTTCGGGTGGTCAGGTGCAGCGCGTCGGTGTGGCGCGTGCTCTCGCCGCCGATGCACCCGTCCTGCTGATGGATGAGCCGTTCTCTGCGGTGGATCCCGTAGTGCGTACCGACCTGCAGAAAGAGCTGCTGCGCCTGCAGAGCCGACTTGCCAAGACAATCGTGTTCGTCACCCACGATATTGACGAGGCGCTTCTGCTCGGCGATACAATCGCCGTCTTCGCGGAAGGCGGTCGCCTCGCGCAGTTCGGTACTCCCGAAGAGATTCTCTACAGCCCGGCAGATGATTTTGTGCGCTCCTTCGTCAGCCGCTCCGTTGCCGGTCTGCTGGATGAGCAGACGGTACGCCGGGCGCGTGCACGCCGACTTGCCGCCTCCCGAGAAGCACAGAATAGCAAGGCAGAAGGCGAGAAAAGCGAATGAGTCTTCTGGAAAATATTGTGCTCGCGGCACCACCGCACGCCGCGCTACCTCTCACCGCTCAGCCACTCGCCGCAAGCAATATGCACTGGGAATGGGTCGCCGCCAATAGCCAGCGCATCCTCGAGCTGACCCTCAGCCACCTCTACCAGGGTGTCGTGCCCGTCGCGATTGGCACTCTCGTCGCGCTGCCGGTCGCCTACTACGCGAGCCGTCGCCGTGACCGCGGTTCCGAACGCCGCATCGGTGCGCGAACCCTCATGCACCTCTCCTCGCTGCTGTACACCGTCCCCTCCATCGCGCTGTTCGTGCTGATGCCGCTCATTCTGGGAACCTCGATTATTTCCCCGCTGAACGTGCTCGTCGCCCTGAGCATCTACTCCTTCTCGCTCATGGTGCGTTCCGGTGTGGACGCCTTCGACTCCGTACCCGATAGTGTGCACGAATCCGCCCGCGCCCTCGGATACACGCCCCGACAGGCGCTGATGGAGCTCTACCTGCCCCTCGCTACGCCCGTCATCATGGCGGGAATCCGCGTGGCAACCGTCGCCAATATTGCGATGGTGTCCGTGGGTGCCCTCATCGGCGTGTCCTCGCTCGGCACGCTCTTCACCGACGGACTCGCGCGCAATATCCCCTCGGAGATTCTCGCTGGCGTGGTTCTTAGCCTGCTGCTGGCGCTGGTTCTCGACCTGCTCCTTATCCTTCTGACGAGGGCACTTACGCCCTGGCAGGCGGCCACGGCTGCGAACCGCCGCAGCCTCGAAAGGAGGGCGTAACCCGTGAACGTCATAGAACGAACCTTCGCCTACCTCATGGATGGCGCCAACTGGCAGGGAAACGGCGGAATCCTCGTGCGCCTGCTCGAACACCTGAGCGTCACCGCCATCGCCACCGCCTGCGCGGCACTCATTGTCGTGCCCCTCGGCCTCTGGGCTGGACACCACCGCCCGAGTGACGGTACCAACCGCCGCCGCAGCAACCTGCTCATGAGCGCCGTAGCCGCCACCCGCGCGCTACCCGCGCTCGGTCTGCTCACCATCCTGGCGCTCTGGCTGGGCGTCTCAACCCTGCCCGCCCTCATCGTGCTCATTATTATTGCGGCGGCACCCCTGCTCGCCGGAGTTCTTGAAGGCCTCGCCGCCGTGCCGGAAGACCTCGTGGACGCAGCCCGCGCCCAAGGCCTGACCGAATGGCAGATCCTGACCCGCCTCGAAATCCCGCTCGCCGCCAACATGATGCTCGGCGGGCTCCGCTCCGCACTCGTGCAGGTCATCGCAACCGCGACCATCGTCGCCTACCTGAGCGGCGGAACCCTCGGCAGGTACCTCTTCGACGGGCTCGCCGTGCGCGACTACCCGCGCATGCTCGTCGCAACCCTGCTCGTGGCGCTTCTCGCCTTCGCCGTGGATGCGCTCATGGGTCTTGTTCAGCGTGCGCTCACTCCCGCGGGGCTCACTATCAATCGGAAGAAGGCATGAGCCCGATGAATCAGACGCCTAAAACCTTCACGCGCCGTACCGTATCTCGTCGCACTGCCCTAACCGCCGCCGGAGCACTCGGCATGGCGGGTATTCTTAGCGCCTGCGGGCTCAGCGGCGATAAAGTCTTCAGCGGCGAACACGAAGGAATCATCGTCGGCTCAGCGGCCTTCGCCGAGTCCCAGATTCTCGCTGAAATCTACGCTGGAGCCCTCGCCCGGGCGGGATTCAACGCCCGCACCCAGCTGAGCATCGGCGCCCGCGAGGCGTACCTGGGGGCACTCGCCTCCGGTGCGGTGGACGTTATTCCGGACTACTCCGGAAACCTGCTGCTTTACCTGGAGCCGAAGGCTACAGCTAACACTGCGCAGGAGATTCTGCAGGCGCTACCCGCTGCCCTCGGCACCCTCACCACGGGTGGCTCCGGGGCTGAAATCCGCGCCCTCAACGCCTCCGAGGCGGAGGATAAGGACTCTCTCGTCGTCACCGCGCAGACCGCTCAGAAATACGGTCTACGAAGCCTTGAAGACCTCGCCTCCCGCTGTACGAATCTGAAGCTCGGCGCCGCCCCGGAGTTTGCCGAGCGCGCCTACGGCATCCCGGGTCTGAAAGAGAAGTACGGATGCGTTCCCGCCGAGTTCGTGCCCCTCTCGGATGGTGGCGGCGCGCTGACCGTCAAAGCACTGTTGGATGACACCGTGCAGGTGGTTGACCTCTACTCGACCACCCCCGCGATTGAGCAGAATCAGCTGGTGGTGCTGGAGGATCCGAAGAACATGATTCTGGCTCAGCAGGTGCTGCCCATAATCAATACGTCGCGCGTTCCCGACTCCGCGGCGGAGGTTCTGAACCGTGTCTCGGCGAAGCTGACCACTGCCGATTTGCGCACTCTCAATGACCGCGTTTCGGGTACTTCCAAGCAGGAGCCCGCGCAGGCGGCGGCTACCTGGCTGAACGAGCACGGCTTCTAAGACTCTGCCTGATATTCCACATAAATTCCTCTACAGGAATGGTATATATAAAACCGACCTGGGAATATTCTAGAAATAGAATATTTCCAGGTCGGTTTATATCATCCCGCCCCACAGGCTAGGGGAGAGGCGCGGAACCGCTTTTAGCCCTCAATCAGTAGCGCCAGAGCCTCGTAGGGGCGCAGGGTCAGCGTCACCGTCTCAGCCGAATCAGATACAGCAGAATCCGCCGCAGTGGAGTCGACCGCAGAATTCTTGTAATTACACACCAGCACGCGACCGGAACGAACGAACTCAGCTGGAACCTCAACCTCGGTCGGCTCGCCGTAGAAGTTCGTCAGCACCAGCAGGCGCTGCGCCGGGTGGCCGTTCTCAGCACCAGCCTCGGCGGGAAGCTCACGCAGGTACGCTAACACGCGCTCGTGATCCAGCGCGTAGGGCGCATACGAACCCACAGAAATGACCGAATACTGCTTACGCAGCGCAATCAGGTTGCGGTAGTAGGGCAGAATCACGCCGTCGCGTTCCTCATCCTCCACCGAAATACCGGCGCCGGTTGCCGCATCACGCACCGGGGCGGGAGCCAGCCACGGCGAGTCCGAACCGAAACCGGCGGTCGCAGGATCCGCGGTCCACTGCATCGGCACACGCGAATTATCGCGAGCCTTCGACGTCACAATCTCCAGCGCCTGCTGCTCGCTCAGGCCGCGCTCACGCAGCATTGCGTAGGCGTTGTGCGCCTCCACATCCACGTACTGCTCGATCGAGGAGTAGACCGGGTCAATCATGCCGATTTCCTCGCCCTGGTACACGTACGGGGTGCCGCGTAGCAGGTGAATCACGGTCGCCAGCATGGTCGCCGACTCGGCACGGTAACGCTCAACGTCACCAAAACGGTTCAGTGCGCGCGGCTGGTCGTGGTTATTCCAGAACAGCGCGTTCCAGCCGCCGCCGGCCTGCATACCCAGCGCCCAGGCGTTCAGAATTTGCTTCAACTCGGCAAAACGGAACGGCACCTTCGACCACTTCTCGCCGTTCTCGTAGTCCACCTTCAGGTGATGGAAGCTGAACACCATATCCAGCTCGTGGTTCGCAGGGTTGGAGTAGCCCACGCAGTTCTCGATGCTGGTCGAGGACATTTCGCCCACGGTCACGGTGTCGTCATACTGACCGAAGGAGGCGCGGTTCAGCTGCTGAATACGGGTGTGCACAATCGGGGTGTCGGTGTATTGTGCCTTGTCCACGGTGCCTTCGGGAGCGTCGAGCAGCTCCTCGCCCTTGCCGATGACGTTAATGACGTCGAAACGGAAACCGCGCACACCCTTCTCGTACCAGAAGTTCACGACCTTAAACAGCTCGTCGCGCACAGTCGGGTTGTACCAGTTCACGTCAGCCTGGGTGCGGTCGTACAGGTGCATGTAGAACAGGGGAGTGCCGTGCTCATCCGTGTACTCGCCAAAGTGGGACCAGCAGGAGCCGCCGAACTTCGACTCCCAATTGGTCGGTTCACGCAGCTGACCGTCCTCGGCGTATTTGCCAGGGCGAATGTAGAAGTAGTCCCAGTATTCGCGCTCACCGGCGAGTGCGCGCTGGAACCACTCGTGCTCGGTCGAAACATGGTTGAGCACCATATCGAACATAACGCCCACACCGTGCTCGGTGAGGGCGGCAATCATCTCTTCGACGTCCTCCATCGTGCCCAGGTCGGGGTTAATGGCGTAGTAGTCGGAGATGTCGTAGCCGTTGTCGTTCTGCGGGGAGGCGAAGAACGGGTTGAACCACACCATGTCCACGCCCAGGGAGGCAATGTAGGGCACCTTCTCGATGACGCCGCGCAGGTCGCCGTAGGCGCCACCGGCGGAGGAATAGAAGGACTTGGGGTACACCTGGTAGATGACGGAGGACGCGAAGTCCTTGCCGCCTGCCGGGGTGAGCGATGCGGTGGGTGCCTGTGTCATGGAAACCTTCTGAAACGTGAGCAGGGTTCAGCGCCTATGAAAGCGTGTATAAATCAGTGTGTTGGGAACGAACCGCGTCGGTGCTACATATGCTGCTACGTGTGCACAGTGAGGCCCGTCCGCGGCAGACACAGACGCCTGCCGACTCCCGGTGCGTTCGCCGCTTGAATATCGCCGCCCGCAACCTGGGCTCATTCCAGATTAGGGGGCATAATGGGGTGATGTCCCCCATCTACCCCAAAGGGGGCAATTCTGCCGCAGATCCGGCACAACTCCGTGGCCTCAGCCCTCCCACCGATAGGCGGTTGCAGGCTCGTGCGCGTTTCGATGCATGAAACCAAAGTGACCCTGAGCTGAAGAGCGTTGGACGCCGCGCGTAAAATCAGTACTTGCATCACTACGGAAGGTAAAACAATGCCAGAACTGCGTTCACGTACTTCAACTCACGGCCGTAACATGGCTGGTGCCCGCGCCCTGTGGCGTGCAACCGGCATGGGCGATGACGATTTCGGTAAGCCCATTATTGCTATCGCGAACTCTTTCACCCAGTTCGTGCCCGGTCACGTGCACCTGAAGAACATGGGTGAACTGGTCGCCGGCGCTATCCGTGAGGCTGGCGGCGTCGCCAAGGAATTCAACACCATCGCCGTTGATGACGGTATCGCGATGGGCCACGACGGTATGCTCTACTCGCTGCCTTCCCGCGACCTGATTGCTGACTCGGTCGAGTACATGGTCAACGCGCACCGTGCCGACGCGCTGGTCTGCATCTCTAACTGTGACAAGATCACCCCGGGTATGCTTCTGGCGGCAATGCGCCTGAACATCCCCACTATCTTTGTGTCCGGCGGCCCGATGGAGTCCGGCGAGGGCATTGAGGGTGTTGTTGAGCACCGCCTCGACCTGATTGATGCCATGGTGATGGCTGTTGATGATAACGTCAGTGACGCTGAACTTGCTCAGGTTGAGAAGAATGCGTGCCCGACCTGCGGTTCGTGCGCCGGTATGTTCACCGCGAACTCCATGAACTGCCTGAATGAGGCCATCGGCCTGGCGCTGCCCGGTAACGGCACCACCCTGGCTACCCAGGTGGCTCGTAAGGAGCTGTTCCTGGATGCCGGCCGCCGCATCGTTGAGCTGGCCAAGCGCTACTACGAGCAGGATGACGAGTCGGTTCTGCCCCGCTCCATTGCGACCAAGGAGGCATTCGAGAACGCCATGGCGCTGGATGTGGCGATGGGCGGTTCGACCAACACCGTGTTGCACACCCTGGCGATTGCTCACGAGGCGGGTGCCGACTTCACCCTGAAGGACATTGACCGTATTTCGCGTCAGGTTCCCTGCCTGGCGAAGATTGCCCCGAACTCCACCAAGTACCACATTGAGCACGTGCACCGTGCCGGCGGTATCCCCGCCCTGCTGGGTGAGCTGAACCGCGCCGGCCTGCTCCACAAGAACGTTCATTCTGTTCACGCTGATTCGCTGGACGAGTGGCTGGACGAGTGGGACATCCGCGGCGGCAAGGCCAGCGAAAAGGCCAAGGACCTCTTCCTGGCAGCTCCCGGTGGTGTGCGCACCACCCATGCGTTCTCCACCGCTAACAAGTACGAGTCCCACGAGACTGACTCCGAGAACGGTTGCATCCGCGCCGTGGAGCACGCGTACACTAAGGACGGCGGCCTGGCGGTCCTGTACGGCAACATCGCCCAGGACGGCGCAATCATCAAGTCCGCTGGTATTGATGAGGAGCTGTTCCACTTCAAGGGTCGCGCCTTCGTGGTCGAGTCGCAGGACGAGGCTGTGTACGAGATCCTGTCGAAGAACGTGAAGGAAGGCGACGTTGTCGTCATCCAGTACGAGGGCCCGAAGGGCGGCCCGGGTATGCAGGAGATGCTGTACCCGACCTCTTACCTGAAGGGCCTGGGCCTCGGTAAGAAGTGCGCACTGATTACTGACGGTCGTTTCTCCGGCGGTACCTCTGGTATTTCGATTGGTCACGTCTCCCCGGAGGCGGCTGCTGGCGGCGCTATCGGTCTGGTGCAGACCGGCGACGAGATTGAGATTGACGTGAACAACCGCATCCTGCGTGTGAACGTTTCGGATGAGGAGCTGGCTGCTCGCCGCGAGGCGAAGGGCGCCGCACCGTGGCGTCCGACGAAGCCGCGCGAGCGTCAGGTGTCGAACGCCCTGAAGGTGTACGGTATGCTGGCCGCATCCGCCGATAAGGGTGGCGTGCGCATCCTGCCCGAGGACGCATAAGTCCCTCACGTATCGTGTGAGAATTTAATATTTGCCCTGATGGGCTGGCGCCCCGTTCCGCAGTTTTTCTGCGGGCGGGGCGCTGTTCTTTTTGTGTTGCTGCGGGATGTCCCGGTGCGGTGTATTGCCTTGTCAAGAGTGTTGAAGTAGGGTGTAAGGAGGTATTTTTATACTTATTCACCGACTCAGCACAACCACTCAAACACAACGCAATTCGCAACCCTCACGAGGACGCACTCATGATTACCCTGCCCGCACGCGCACAGCGTGCCTTTACTCGTCGTGCCCTGACGGCTCTTGCCTGTATTGGCGCGCTCGCTTTGAGTTCTTGCTCTGCTCAGCCGCAGGCTGATGATTCTGAAACTGCACCGATGAAGGTCGCGACTTCCTCGGCGGCCGTTGATGCGAAGACCCTGTTTACGGCGGCGGACGGCTCCTGGAAGCCGAATACTGTGCAGATTTCTGCCGGTCTGGATGCGCCGGCAACTTTTGATGCTGTAGCAACCCCGACCGATGAGCCGAGCACGGACGCTGAGTACGAGGCGGCATACGCTACGGCGAGTGGCTCCGCGAACACTATTGATGCGGGCACCCGCTGCGGTGTGACGAGTCTGCTGGGTGGTTCCGCCGGTATTTACGTGTATGACGGTTCGGATTGCGCGAAGGCGCAGGAAGCAATCCGCCTCTTCAATAACCGCAAGAACCAGGACGGCGCGGCGAGTGTTGAGTGGTACCAGTGCGCTACGAAGGTGCAGGGCCGCGACTACATTACGGGTGCCTGCTTCACGCAGGGTGGTAGCGTTGAGAAGCCGCGCCTGGCGCTGATTCCGGCACAGACCCGCATGCTGTCGGGTACGCTGACCTTCGCCGAGGCGTACGGTGGCGGCACCTTCGGCCAGGGTGAGCAGACGAAGACCATCGAGACCCTGCGCTTCACCAGCGCCGACGGTAAGGTGGCCTGCGCCATTAAGCCCGAGGGCGTGGACTGCCAGGCAACGGTGCCCGTTACCCTGCAGGGATGGGATGCCGCAACCGGTGCCCCGCAGCAGCGAGTGCACCTGAGCAAGGACACCGCGGAGGCTTCCTTGGTGGGTCAGACCGCCACCCCGGAGCCGGTGAATACTGAGGGTATTGTTGCCCTGTCTACCGGTCAGGTGGTGACCGCGTACGGGTACACCTGCAAGTCGGTGAATACCGGTAAGGTGCACTGCGTGAGCGAGGGCAACGGTTTCACCCTCGACTCGGTTGAGGTCGGCCTGGAGCGTCACTAGCGGGTGCGCTCGCCTTCGGGACTTAACACACGGTGCCCGGCACCCCTCAGCGGAAGGGGTGCCGGGCACCGTATGTTTAGATGCTGCTTAGCGGAAGTTGACGATACGCACGTCCAGCTCGGAGGCGAGCAGCGGCTCCCATGCGGCGACGGCCTGGGTGAAATGCTCGGTGGCCATGTGCACATCCAGTAGAGCCTGGGACTCCCAACGCTCGATGAAGGCGAACTCGGTTTCGGAGACGGTGCCGAAGTCGTAGCTGACGTTGCCCTCGTCCTTGCGGCTGGCGGTTACGAGCGGCTCAATGGTCTTGAGGAACTCCTCGACGTGCTCGGGCTTGACGGACAGTCCTGCGTAGACACCAATCATGGTTTCTCCTTTGGGTGGGGCGGCTGGTGCCGCATCGTTGATGACTCTCTTACGGTACACCTTTGGGGCGGCGGCATGGTTCAGACACGACGGATGTCCACCCCGGCGGGAGGGGGTAGCCGCCGGCCCTTCGCTGACTGGAAAAAATTCTCACAAATGTTTGCGACTCCTCCAGCTTCGACCTATAAAAGAAAGGTAAGTCAATCCGCATGCATGAAAGGAGAAGCGGAATGGTAGTCACGGGAGGTGACCGCGTTGGTATTTTCACCGGCTCATATCAAACGATGCGCCCTGACCTGGGAAGCGCCCGACTATAGTGCTTCCTACCCGGCCGGATACACCGATCAGGGAGTTGCCGTCATTGCGGTAGCTCAGGAACACCGCCAGGCGCAGGGTTTTTGCTACTCGGCGCTGTCGACGGTGGTTTTTATTTCGAAGCAGGACGGCACCCGCGCCGTCATTAATGAGGAGCCCCTGCTCTTTCAGCACACTCATTCGCTCATGGAGTCCTGCGATGAGGTGCATCCCCGTCTGCTGGGCCGAGCCGTGTTGGCCGCCTGGGATCACATCCCGGAGCAGTACCGCTGCAACCTGGTGACGATTGCGGCCGATCGTAAGCATCTGAAGCACCTGTTCCGGGATTGCGACCACCTGAAGACGATTATGGAGTACCGCGCTTTCGAGAAGGTGCTGGACCCCTACGATAATCACTCCCTGGGTGAGGTGCACGTGAAGCTGGCCGGCACCCCCGCCTACGAGCGGATGCAGGCCGAGGTCACCCGTACGCGCGAGACCGTGGATGCCATGGTGCACGACGCTCTTGCCCCCCGCCCGCTTGAACAGCTGGAGGATTACAGCGTCTTTACGGACTGCTCGTTTCGTTCCACGCACAACAAGAAGTACCAGCGCGGTGGCCGCATGGGCATCGCCGGAGTGAGCGAGGACGGCTTTTACTTTCACTCTCACTATGACGGCGTGAATATCATGACCGGAGAGCTGTCGGCCGTGCTGGCCGCATATACCGTGTTTCACAGCGGTTCGCGCCGCCTGATTATCAATACCGATTCCTTGGGCGCCATCACCTTCGTGTTGCGCCTGGCGCACAGCCGCTGGACCTTCGAGACCTGGGCCTCCGAGGGTGTGCAGGATGAACGCGTGGTCGCCCAGATGCGCTCCCTCACCGAGGCAATTCGCGAGAAGCGCGTGCTGGTTAAGCACGTTCCGGGCCATACCGGTCACGGCCTGCAGGAGAGCAGCGACTCCGTGTCGAAGATGCACCGGCACTTTCCCGGACAAATTGTTGATAAACGGCATCAAAGCGAATTTAACCAGCGCTGTGAGTCGATTATTACCGCTCTGGCGGGGTGCGCGAAGGCGGTTCGCCTGATGGCTCCCGACTGGGTGCAGATTAAACCCTCTTCAATTCACGCGGGAAACCGTTTGTGGCGTTAGAATAGAATTGGGTAGAAATGAACGCGCGATGCGTCCACCGCATAGAATCTATGCGTCGAGTGGAGGCCTCGCGTGTTTCTTTTTGCCCTTTTGCTGTTTCTGCATGCGCTTTTGGGCAGCTGGCGTGTGGTGTTGCTCTAGCTTCTGGCGTGGCGCATCCTACGATAGTGCATACAAAAGCTCCCCCTGAGTGTTGATTCAATCGAACTCAAGGGAGATCTTTTATCTCGTGCATCCTAGTGGGTAAAGCTAGTGGGTGAAAAAGTAGTTTAGAGGAGCGATGACCACAATCGGCAGAGGTTCTCAATCACCTTGATGCGGCGCGGGCGCTCCGCCCACTGGGTGTACAGCAGCTCGGTGCACTTGCTTTCGTAATCGGCCGTGACCTCCTCAAGCATGGTGACCATGGCGCGGTCGGTAATAAAGGTGGAAACCTCCATGTTGAGCGAGAAGGAGCGCGGGTCCATATTCGAGGAGCCGATGAACGCCAGGTCGTCGTCCACGAACATGAACTTGGAGTGCAGCACGGTCGGGCTGGGGTACTGCAGGATGCGCACACCCGCCTGCAGCAGCTGCTCGTAGTAGGAACGCTGCGCCATGTTCGGCAGGAACTGATCGCCCTTCTCGCACACAATCACGGTGGTTTCAACACCGGAGTAGGCGGCGTTGGTGAGTGCTTGAAGCAGGGTTTCCTCGGGCACGAAGTAGGGCGAGCAGATGGTGATGCGCCGCTCGGCGTTGTAAATCATGTAGTTGATGAGGCGCAGGTTGTTTTCCGTCTCGAAACCGGGGCCGGAGGGCACAACCTGGGCACGCATCCCATCACCCGCATAGGGGATATCCGTGTTAATTTCGGCGAGCAGCAGCTGGTTCGTCTCGGAGTACCAATCGGAGACGAAGACGGCGTTGAGCTCTTCGACGATGGGGCCGGTGCAGGAGAACGTAAGGTCCTTCCACTGCAAACCCTTTTTGATGTTTTCGGGGGTGTCGTAGGAACGATCGATGACGTTCTGCGAGCCGGAGAAGGCGACCTGTCCATCTACGACGAGTACCTTGCGGTGGTTACGCAGGTCGGGTCGCTGCCACTTGAGCTTCCAGGGCTTAATCGGCAGCATGAGCTTCCACTGCATGCCGGACTCGTTGAGCATCTTCACGAGGTGCTTGTAGGAGGGGTACTTGCGCGAGCCGATGTGGTCGATCAGCACGCGTACCTGCACTCCGCGGCGGTGGGCCGCGAAAAGGGAATCCCAGAGCACGGCGCTGGATTCGTCGTAGGCGGCGATGTAGAACTCGAAGTGCACGTATTCGGTGGCCCGGTCCACGGCCTTGGACATTTCAACCATGGCCTGGTGGTTGTCGGTGTGGAGGGTGAACTGGTTACCGCCGACGAGGGGGAGAGAACCGAGGGTGTAGTTGAGTTGGCTGGCTACCTTGGCGGGGTCGGAGAGGTCGTCGGTGCGGGTGAGGGCCGGCTTGTTTTCGGTGGCTTCGCGAATCATATCGTTCATGGCGTGCTGCCGTGCGCGTCGGTACGCGGGCAGGCGTGAGGAACCGAAGACGAGGAAGACGAAGAATCCGGCGTAGGGGATGAAGAAGATGGCCATGAGCCAACCGAGGGCGACCACGGGCTTGCGATTGTAGGGCAGCCAGAAGAGAGCGATAAGTCGAATCAGGATATCGAGGATACCGAGGGTGAGGCGTAGCCAATCGGGCAGGAAATCGAGGTATGCGGGGGCAAATAGGTTCACCCGTCTATTATGCCGTGGCCGGTGAATTCTTGCGGGGGAGCGCGGCGGCGCCTTACGATTCGGGTCGGGGGTGCCGTTTGCAGGGGAGAGACGAAAGGCACAGAACGGCTAATTGCAATAGCGCAAATATTCACTTGAGCATCCCGTGCAGAGATGAAATAATTGCACTCATGCAGAAAAAGGAACTGAGCCTTCGAGAACGACGACGCGAACAGACCTGGTGCGCCCTCCACGAAGCGGCCCTCAAGCGCGTCCGCGAACACGGGATGCGCGGAACCACCGTTGAGGAAATTGCCCGTGAGGCCGGGGTCTCGCCCCGTACCTTCTTCAACTACTTCCCCTCCAAAGAAGACGCCGTCCTGGGTTTGCGCGAACCGGTCGTCAGCGAAGAAATCCTTGAAACCGATCGTCTCCACGAGGACGAAAACACGATTATTCGTGTCACCCACCTGCTGTGGCAGATTATTTTCCATAGCTTCTATTACATCAAGGTCAAGAGCAACGATTTCCAGACCCACTGTCGTGAATTCCCCGACTCGGCCAAGCGCTTCAAGATGCACCACATGCGGTGCGAGCAGGTGCTCACCGAGTATCTGAACACGATTGACTGGGTTGCCTTTGACGCCGCCGGCCGCCGCGGTCCCTTCCCACGCCGATCCCCGTCGGACCCGCTGACCGACCACCTGCAGGAGCGTGCCCGCGCTAAGGTGCAGCTGGCCTCGGCGGTGTTGCGTCAGCTGGAGTTTGCTCGCCACCTTGAGGATGAGGAAGAAATTAACCGCGGTATTCGACAGACGGTGAAAACCTACCAGTTCCTGCTTTTTGAGCAGGGTAGGCCTGCAATCTAGCGGCGGTTCACCGCCCTTGGCTACACACGGCTATACACGGGCTACAGAAACCCGCCTGCTGGAACCAGAACGTGGATTCTGGCGGGCACCCGCAACAGACACATATTGAACGTAACTAAGGATTATCGATGAGTACAGAGGAAAAGAACCTACCTCAGCCGCCAGCCGGTGAGGCTAAGCAGGAAAGTAAAAACCGCATCCGCGCCATGTTCCTTGGCCTGGTCATTGTGATGCTCATGTCCTCACTGAACCAGACGATTCTGGCGCCGTCACTGCCCACAATCGTGGGTGAGCTACACGGCGTGGAGCACATGAGCTGGGTAATTACCATTTTCATCCTGCTTTCGACCATTACGATGCCGGTCTACGGCAAGCTGTCGGACCAGTTTGGTCGTAAGCCCTTCCTGCTCTTCGCGATTATCGCCTTCATGGCGGGTTCGATTGTTGGCGCGCTCGCGCAGGACATGAACTGGCTGATTTTTGCTCGTGCCCTGCAGGGTCTGGGCGGTGGTGGTCTGATGATTCTGTCTCAGGCCGTGATTGCCGATGTGATTCCTCCCCGCGACCGCGGCCGCTACATGGGTATTATCGGTGGCGTTTTTGCTTTCTCGTCGGTGGCTGGTCCGCTGATTGGTGGCTGGATTACTGAGGGTCCGGGTTGGCGTTGGGCGTTCTGGCTGAACCTGCCGCTGGCTATTCTGTCGATTCTTGCGGTGATTTTCTTGCTGCCGCACCGCCCGTTCCGTGAGCGTGAGAAGCACAGCATCGACTACCTTGGTTCGCTGATTCTGATGGCGGGTACGAGTGCGCTGGTGCTTGCCACGATTTGGGGTGGTAACCAGTACGAGTGGGCTTCGCCGCAGATTATTGGCCTGCTGGTCTTCTCGGTGGTTGCTGCGCTGGTGTTCATCCCGGTGGAGAACCGTGCGGCTGAGCCGGTCATGCCCATGTACCTGTTCAAGAACCGTAACTTCCTGCTGACTCTGGGCGCTTCGCTGGCGCTGGGTGTGGCAATGTTCGGTGCGGTGGAGTACATCCCGACTTACCTGCAGATGGCGCTGGGTGTGAGCGCTACGGTGGCCGGTCTGCTGATGATCCCGATGATGGGTGTCATGCTGGTGGTGTCGATTGTGACGGGCCGCGTGGTGTCGAAGACCGGTCGCTATAAGCGTTATGTGACGAGCGGTACCGCGATTGTGGCGCTGGGCCTGTTCCTGCTGTCGACCGTGACTGTTGAGACTCCGACCTGGCTGTTCTGTGTGTACCTCGCGGTGATGGGTGCCGGTCTGGGTATGTCTATGCAGTTCTTGACTCTGATTGTTCAGAATGCGTTCCCGGTGAGCGTGGTTGGTACCGCGACGGCGTCGAATAACTTCTTCCGTCAGGTGGGTGCTACCGTGGGTGCCTCGCTGGTGGGTGGTCTGTTCACCTCGCGTCTGACCTCGCTGATTTCTGAGCGTATGCCGCAGCAGGCGCTGCAGTCTTCGGGTAGCCATGCGTCTTCGTCTCTGACTCCTGAGCTGGTGGCGTCTTTGCCGGAGCCGGTGCACGGCATCATTGTGAATGCGTATAACGATGCGCTGATTCCGCTGTTCCTGTACCTGGTGCCGCTGGGTCTGGTGTCTACGCTGCTTCTGTTCTTCATTCGTGAGGATGCGTTGGCGACGACCCTGGAGACTGAGCCGGCTGTTGATATTGCTCGTGCGGCGACCGGCGCGATTCCGGTAATTACTCCGGAGATGGCGGCGAAGGATGCGCAGGCTCTGAAGAGCATGCAGGGCTCTGCTCGTGCCCGTATTGATGAGTCGCTGAGCTCGGAAGCTTCGCCCGAGCCTGGCTCTCAGGAGAATGGCGGCTCCCCGCGTTCCTAGAACGTGGGATAACGAAAAGGTGCGCGACGGAGGCGTTGCCTTCCTACATAAGCGGCGCCCCGGTGCAAGCATTGTGCTCGCACCGGGGCACCGCTTTTAGCTGTGTTGCCTTAAACGGTGCGCTTAAGAGGTGTGCCTTAGCTTCTGCTACTGCCTTCTGAACTGTTGGCTTAGCCAGTGAATTGGTGGGTTTACGTGGTGTTTTACCCCGGTAATACCCCCTATCGAAAGTGTCATAACGTCCTTATGTCGCGGAGAATGTTTCCGATGTAAAATTTTCGTAAAAATTATTAATTCACCCCTTTACCCCGGTAATTCCGGGGTATTTTTTTGCACAGTCTCCTTCCAGCCTCTGCACAGGGTGTTCTAAGGGGTGAAAGTGTCCAATGTGGGTTTGGTGGAAGTGTTACAGGCTATATAAGATAAAGTAACTATGCTCCTAGTGACAGTCATCACGAAGCAGTGCACTGGGACAGCATGACACACATGCCTTAACACCGACATCTACACAAGGAGGGGAACCGTCCCATGTTTAGGTACATCCTCCAGCGATCGCTGACGTATCTCGTCATGGTCTTTATTACGACCACGATGGGTTACTTCGCCGCGGTTACTGCCCTGAAGCCTGCTCTGCTGGAGCAGGAAAAGGTTCCGAAGCCCAGCCCCGAGCAGGTGAACCGCAACTTCGCATCCCTGGGTCTTGACCCCGAGATGAACCCCTGGGACCGCTACGTTCAGTGGCTGACTAATGTGGTCACCAAGTTCGACTGGGGTCGTAGCCCCAACGGCGCGTACATCAACCAGGAGTTCGGCCAGCGAGTATGGGTTTCGACCCGACTGCTGCTGGTTGCGACCATCCTGTCCATCGTGATTGGTATCGCCCTGGGTGTGTACTCGGCAGCCCGCCAGTACAAGTTCTCCGACCGTGTGATTACCGGTTACTCCTACCTGGTCTACATCATCCCCGCTCCCGTTGCGTACTTCGTGGTGCAGCAGGGCGCGACCACTATCAACAACATCGCCGTTGCCAATGGTGGCGAGAAGATTTTCTACGTGACCGGTATTTCGACCCCGGGCCTGACGGGCTTCTGGGAGATTACCATCGATATGGCCGCACACTACGTTGTGCCGACCTTCTGTATGACCATCTTCGGTTGGGCTGGCTACCAGATTGCCCAGCGTCAGTACCTGCTCGATAACGTGAACGCAGACTTCGTGCGTACCGCTCGCGCTAAGGGCCTGACCCGTAACCAGGCTATTACCCGTCACGCTCTGCGCGTGTCCTTCATTCCCGTGGCGCAGTCCATCGCCTACCAGATTCCGCTGATCTTCGCGGGTGCATTCTTCGCCGAGAGCGTGTTCGCGTGGCCCGGTATTGGTAAGTGGTCGATTGACTCCATCTCCTCGCAGGATGTGAACGCTGCGACCGTGACCCTCGCGTACGGTTCTGCACTGTTCGCTGTAGGTGCGATTATCGCTGATATCGCGACCACCATCGTTGACCCCCGAGTGAGGATCTCATGAGCCAGGTAACTGCAACTTCCTCCGTGCCGGTGGTACAGGAGAACGGTGACTTCAAGGTCATCAACAAGAACGTCATTATTCTGCGCCGCTTCCTGCGTAACAAAGCGGCTGTCTTCGGCCTCGCGGTCTTCATCGGTATGGGCTTGTTTGGCCTGTTCGGTAAGTACCTGACTAAGTACAAGCCGAACGATATTGACTACATGGCTCTGGGTGAAGGCCCGAGCGCCGACCACTGGTTCGGTACCACCATTGCTGGTAACGACGTGTTCGCCATGATGGTGGAGGCCGTGTGGACCTCCCTCGAAATCGGTGTGATCGTTGGTCTGGCAACCGTGCTGATTTCCGCAGTGTACGGCTGTGTGATGGCCTACTTCGGTGGCTGGATCGATAAGATCATGCTCTTCATCCTGGAAACCCTCATCATGGTTCCCTCCCTGCTGATTCTGGCTATCCTGATTAACGGTCAGGTTGGTAAGCAGATTCAGAAGAGCGTGCCGACCTGGATTCTGCTCTCCGCCGTGCTGATTGCCTTCGGCTGGATGGGTAGCGCCCGTGTGATTCGTGCAATGGCACAGTCCCTTATCAGCCGCGACTTCGTGAAGGCTGCACGCTACATGGGTGTGCACCCCTTCAAGATTGTGATGCGCCACCTGGTGCCGAACATCGGCTCCCTGCTGGTTCTGAACTTCACCAGCGGCATTATGAACGCTGTGCTCTCCGAGGTCGCCTACTCCTTCATCGGCATCGGTATTAAGTACCCGAACTACTCGTTGGGTTCGCTGATTTCGGATGCTTCGCAGCAGATTAACACTCTGCCGCACATGTTCTGGTTCCCGGTTCTGTTCTTCTTCCTGCTGGTTGGTCCGCTGGCCCTCATGAACGACGGTCTGCGTGACGCCTTCGACCCGACCTCCATGTCGGTCGGTAAGATCAAGAAGTCTAAGAAGAACGAGAAGAAGGAGGCGAAGAACTAATGAGCACCTCTCCCGTTCTGAGCGTTAAGGACCTCAACGTCCGATTCAACACTGAAAACGGCGTCGTGCACGCCGTGCGCGGTGTGAACTTCGACCTGTACCCGGGCAAGACCCTGGGTATCGTGGGTGAGTCCGGTTCCGGTAAGTCGGTGGCTTCGATGGCCATCATGGGTCTGCACCCGACCACCGCGGACATCACCGGTTCGATTAAGTACAACGGCACCGAGTTGCTGGGCCTGAGCGACAAGGAAATGTGTGCCTACCGTGGCAAGCACATCTCCATGATTTTCCAGGATCCGCTGTCCTCGCTGACCCCTGTGTACACCATTGGTGACCAGATTGCCGAGGTGCTCAAGGTCCACAACAAGGGCATGAGCAAGCAGGCCATCAAGGACCGCTCCATCGAGCTGATGCGCATGGTGGGTATTCCCTCGCCGGCCGATCGTCTGCGTTCCTTCCCGCATGAGTTCTCGGGCGGTATGCGCCAGCGCATCATGATCGCTATGGCGATTGCGAACGACCCCCGCGTGCTGATTGCTGACGAGCCCACCACCGCACTGGATGTGACCATCCAGGCGCAGGTGCTGGAGGTCATGCAGAAGGCCCAGGAGGAGACCGGCGCGGCCACCATCATGATTACCCACGACCTGGGCGTCGTGGCGGGCATGGCTGACGACATCCTGGTGATGTACGCCGGTAAGCCGGTGGAGATTGCCAAGGCCGAGGACCTGTACAAGTACCCCTCGCACCCGTACACCATCGGTCTGCTGGGCGCGGTTCCCCGCGTGGACCGCTCCGAGAAGGTTTCGCTGGTTCCGATTGAGGGTACCCCGCCGAACCTGATTAAGCCCGTGACCTGCTGCTCCTTCCGCGAGCGTTGCCCGATTGCCAAGAGCGGCGGCCAGTGCTGCCAGGACTCCAACGGTGAGCCCGATCTGCAGCCGCTCGAGGGCGTGGGCGAGGGCCACTACTCCTCCTGCACCATCTCGCAGGATCTGGTGGGTAAGACCGCGGAGGAACTGTACCCGGTTCCCGAGCCTCCCGTATCCAGCTTCGACGGTATTCCGCGCGAGGAGCGCGCTCCCGTGCTGGAGGTGCGCAACGTCAAGAAGCACTTCCCGCTCATGAAGGGTGCTCTCATCAAGCGCCGTGTGGGTACCGTGAAGGCTGTGAACGGCGTGACCTTCGATATTCGCGAGGGCGAGTGCTTCTCTATCGTGGGTGAGTCCGGTTGTGGTAAGACCACCACCCTGCTGGAAATCATGGAGTTCAACAAGAACACCGACGGTGAGATTCTGATTAACGGCGTCTCCACCAAGGACGGCAAGTCCGCCGGTGAGATTCTTGCACTGCGTAAGAACCAGCAGATGGTGTTCCAGGACCCGACCGGTGCCCTGGACCCGCGCTTCACCGTCTTTGAGGTCTTGGCTGAGCCCCTGGAGAACCAGGGCATGAAGAAGTCCGAGATTAAGAAGCGCGTCGTCGAGCTGATGCGTACCGTGGGTCTGCAGCCTGACCACGTGAACCGCTTCCCGAACCAGTTCTCGGGCGGTCAGCGTCAGCGTATCGGTATCGCCCGTGCTCTGGCCGTGAACCCCAAGCTGGTGGTTCTGGATGAGCCGGTGTCGGCGCTGGATGTGTCGGTTCAGGCGGGTGTGATTAACCTGCTCGAGGAGCTGCGTGCCAACCTGGGCCTGAGCTACCTGATGGTGGCTCACGACCTTGCGGTGATTCGCCACGCCTCCGATCGCGTCGCGGTGATGTACCTGGGTCGCATCGTGGAGATTGGTGACGTCGACCGTGTGTTCGACAACCCGATTCACCCGTACACCCGTGCTCTGCTCTCGGCCATCCCGGTTCCCGATCCCGAGGTTGAGGCTAACCGCCACCGCATCATGCTGGAAGGCGACCTGCCCACCCCGGTGAACGCTCCGAAGGGTTGCGGCTTCTCGAGCCGTTGCCCGATCTTCAAGCTGCTGCCCGAGGATAAGAAGCAGCGTTGCCTGGAGGAGATGCCCGAGATTACTCACGTTGAGGGTGAGGATCACGGTTATGCTTGCTACTACCCTGAAGCCGAAGCGGCCATGGTGTAGCTCTAGAGTCGGCTGAAAAGTCGCATGTGTGCCGAGGGGCGAGTATCCATTGGATGCTTGCCCCTCGGGTTTTCTGTTCTCCGCGGTATTTGCGACCGTGGTAGCGGCCCGGGCTGTGCTTTCTTGTGTGGTTCTCGGCACTGAGGATGCACTGATGTATAAGTTAATTTCTCCTTGACAAGGCGTAATCTTTCTCAATATTCAAGATATGAATATTTATGGGAGGGCATCTGAATGGAGGGTGGGTAATAATTAACTCTAGGGGCGCGTCGCTAGGGGCGCACCCGATGGAACACAATCATAGACCGGCACTAATTCATCGCTCACCGCACCTTTGGGTGGCGCATGAGCAGGGAATCCTTGATGCTTTCCTGCGGGATTATTGAGGGTCATACATATAAGAGGACACTCTCATGGAGAAGAATTTCATCCTGAATCGTCGTACCGTTCTCGGTGGCGCTGCAGCGCTGAGCGCTGTGGGCGTACTGGCTGCGTGCGGTTCGTCCAAGGATTCCAAGGCAACCACCCAGGGCGCAACCGTGGGTACTGACTCCAAGGAACTGTACGACATCGCTGAGACCGCTGTTTCTGAGCTGAAGGATGGCGGCACTCTGCGTCTGTCCGTGACTTCGCTCGGTCCTGACTTCAACCTCCTTGGCACCAACGTTACCGCCTACACCCAGGCTGCTCTGAGCCCCATGTACTACAACGGCATCTGGCAGGCAGACCCCAAGGGTAAGCGCACCCTGTCTCCCGAGTTTGCCAAGAGCTTTGATGTTGCCGAAGAAAACGGTCTGCCGGTTGTCTCCATCGAGCTGAATCCCCAGGCTAAGTTCAACGACGGCACCCCCATCGACTACAAGGCGCTGCAGGCTACCTGGAACATCCTCAAGAGCACCGAAGGTGACTACAAGATTGAGACCAGCGGTATTTACGGTAGCGTTGGCTCCGTGGAGCGCGACGGTGACGACTTCAAGGTGAAGGTCACCTTCGCTAAGCCGTACTACCCGGTGAACATCCTCTTCGGCGAGATTCTGCACCCGGCTCTGCTGGATAAGAACGTCTTCAACAACGGCTTCGTGGACAACCCGCACCCCGAGTACGCTGCCGGTCCCTTCACCATTGCCGAGGGTGGCTGGAACTCCTCCGAGAAGACCCTGACCCTGACCCGCAACGACAAGTGGTGGGGCGAGAAACCCATTCTGGAGCGCATTGTCTTCCGTCAGATGGATTCCGCTGCTGAGCGTGCAGCGTTCAAGAACGACGAAATTGACGCTGCCCCCGCTACGGCTGCCGCAAGCTACAAGGAGCTGAAGGACGTTGCTAACACCGAGACGCGTCGCGGTGTTCGCCTGTTCTCCGGCGGTATGATCATGAACCCCGCTCGCATGCAGGACGTTGCTCTGCGCCGCGCGGTTATGGCTGGCCTGAAGCGCGAAGCTATTGCTAAGGTGCGCTTCCAGGGTCTGGATTACGAAGAGAAGCAGCCCGGTTCGATGATTCACATGCCTTTCTCCGAGTACTACCAGGACGTTTACCCGACCCCGAACAACGATGCTGCTGCAGCTTCCAAGATTCTGGAAGAGGCAGGCTACACCAAGAACGGCGAGTTCTACGAGAAGGACGGCAAGCAGGCCACCTTCAAGTACTCCGTCTTCGGTGATGACCCCACCTCTAAGGCTGTGGCTCAGACCATCGTGCAGCAGCTGAAGGATGCCGGTATTAACGTTGAGCTCGACGCTCGCGCCGCCAGCGAATTCGGCAAGGCAATGCAGTCCAAGGATTACGACGCTACCGCATCGGGCTACGGCCTGACCGACCCGGATGCTACTCAGGCTACCCAGCAGTTCTACCTGCGCGAGAAGCCCGAGGATGCCGGTACCGACGAAATCAACGAGCTGATTGAGAAGATGAAGCTCATCGCCGACGACAAGGAACGTAACCAGGCTTGCAACGACATTGAGAAGAAGCACATGGCCGAGGTTGCTGTGATGGTTCCGCTGTTCAATGGCCCCGAGTATAAGTTTGTGAAGAAGGGCCTGCGCAACTACGGCGTGTCCCTGTACCAGGGCAACGGTATTCACTGGGAGAAGGTTGGTTGGGCTAAGTAAGTCCTCAGCCCTTCGCCTGCTAGGTGAATAGCTTAGAGCTATTGAAAGTGTCCACCCGGATGATCCGGGTGGACACTTTTTGTATTTTCGAAAGGGGCTTTGGGCGTTTTGTGTACCGATGCAGGGGCGTGATGGTATAGCTATCCGGTAAAATCCGAAGAATTCGCGCAAAAACAGGGTATTTATAGTATGAATATTCAAAAAACACGATAAATATTAAGAAATATTGTGAAAATGCTTGGTTTTCGCTCCCGAGGTGCGCTACAGTGGAGTCATACAAATTTATGCAGTGCTTTGTATAAATAATCATTACTTCGGGGATACGGGATAAACCCGCCCGCACAAGACAGAAGGAAACCACTCCCATGACCGCCAACACCGCATACACCGCGAGCAGCCACGAAGCGACCAAGAACAGCTTCAGCCGCCGCGCCCTCATTGGCGGCACCGCGGCTCTGGGAGCTGTGGGTCTGCTCAGTGCCTGCGGCAGTGGCAGCGCAAGCTCTGAAAAGACCAAGGCCGCCGGCGCCGGTGCCAATATCGAAGACCTCTACAACATCAATGCTCAGGACGTGAATAGCCTGAAGAAGGGCGGCACCCTGCGCCTGCCCGCCGGATCCATCGGCCCGAACTTCAACTACTACACCCAGAGCGGTAACACCACCGATAACGTCAACGTTATGAGCACCATCAGCCAGGCCGGCCTGTGGAACCTCGACTTTGACGGCACCTACAAGCTGAACACCAACTTCGCTGTCTCCTTCGAGCACAGCAAGAAGGATGACAAGATTCAGGTTGCCGTTAAGCTCAACCCCAAGGCTGTCTTCAATGATGGCACCCCCATCGACTACAAGGCGCTCCAGTCCACCTGGAACATCTTCAAGAGCCTGGATAATGGCTACAACATTGTCACCAGCGGCATCTACGAATTCGTTGAATCTGTAGAAAAGGGCGACGATGACTACAGTGCAATCGTCACCTTCTCCAAGCCCTACTACCCGCTGCAGAGCCTCTTCTCCGAGATTCTGCACCCCGCCCTGGAAGATGTTGAGCTCTTCAATAATGGCTTCGTGGATGCACCTCACCCCGAGTACTGGGCTGGCCCCTTTACCCTGGCGGATAAGGGCTGGGACTCCACCGCGAAGACCTTCAGTGTTGTACCCAATGACAAGTGGTGGGGTGCCAAGCCCCTGCTGGAGAAGATTGTCTTTACCCAGATGGAGTCCAGCGCTGCACGTGCCGCGTTCAAGAACGACGAAATCGACGCTATTGGTGCAAGCACCTCCTCCACCTATGCCGAGGTGAAGAACATTGCCGGTACCGAATTGCGTAAGGGTACCCGCCTCTACGCGGGCGGTCTGGATATTAATCCCCGCCGCGTCAAGGATGCTGCCCTGCGTAAGGCAATCTTCGTTGGCACCAACCGTGAGGCACTCGCGAAGATTCAGTTCCAGGGTCTGCCCTATGAGGAAACCATTCCCGGTTCGATGATTCACATGCCCTTCTCGCCCTACTACCAGGATTCTTACCCGACCCCGAATAATAGTGTTTCGGAGGCGCAGAAGATTCTGGAGGCCGCCGGCTACACCAAGAACGGCGACTACTACGAGAAGGACGGCACGAAGGCTGGCTGCGCAGTGGTGGTCTTCGGTGACGATCCGACCACCAAGGGTAAGGCTCAGACCTTCACTCAGCAGATGAAGGATGTCGGTATCGAGATCCGGATTGATCAGCACGCCGATAGCGAGTTCGCCACCATTCTGGGCAACTGGGACTACGATATTTCCTTCAGTGGTTATTCTGTCTCTACGCCGGATGCAACCGCGGGTACCAAGCAGTTCTACTACTCCGAGAACAATGATGGTATCGGCAGCAAGGAAATTGACGCCCTCATTGATGCCATGACTCTCATGGAAGACGACAAGGAACGTAACCTTGCCTGCAACGAGATTGAGAAGAAGCACATGGCTGAGTTCGCCTTCCTGGGTACCATTACGAATGGTCCTGACTTCGTGATGGTTAAGAAGACCCTGGCTAACTACGGCCCGAGTCTTTACAAGTCGACCGACTGGACTGCTGTGGGCTGGATGAACTCCTAAAAGACGCCTGTCTCGTGAGCGGGTCGAATGTGTATGTGCACATTCGGCCCGCTTTGCTGTGCCCGCTGGCTATTTCTGGAGGTGGGGGAGGGGGCACTGCGTGAAGGGTGGTGGGGTTGTGCCGACATGGATTTAGGTTCGGTGTCTTAGGGTCGGGCGTAATAATTAAGAAATATTTATCGTGTTGCACACTTGTAGTGATGTGTGTGGTGTACACTACTAAAAATATTAAATGTGGCTTAGAACATAGCTTTAGGTCACATTATTTTGCATGGCTTGACCTGCCCGCCCATCACCGCAGATGGCAGGCGCTCCTGTAGGCGGAAACCCCGCCGCCGGGGCACGCGAGCCACCCACTCTACACTGCAAACACTGCATCAGCGCAGTCCACACCCACAAGGAGCCCATCATGAGCCCTCACCCCATCCCCTCCCTCTCCGGATTCAACCCGATCATGAGCCGCCGCGTACTGTTCGGCGGCGCAACCGCCGTCGCTGCTGCCGGCGTACTGAGCGCTTGTGGCTCATCCTCCTCCTCCAAGACCGAGCACAAGGCAAGCGAAACCCCGTTCTACGAAATCAACGAGCAGGACCCCTCAAAGCTCAAGCAGGGCGGTACCCTGAACCTGAGCACCTACTCCCTGGGCCCGGACTTCAACCGCTTCTCCCAGAATGGCTCGAGCACCTCCGTCTCCGAAACTATGGGCATTATCGCCGGTGCGGGCATCTGGCGCAGCACCTTCAAGGGCGAAGATGAGCTCGACCCCAACTACTGCCTCGGCTTCGAAGCTAAGGAAGTAGACGGCAAGATCACCGCCGAGGTTCGCCTGAACCCCAAGGGAGTCTTCAATGACGGCACCCCCATCGACATCGACGCCCTCAAGGCAACCTGGCAGATTCAGCGTGACCCCGAGGGCGCGTACAAGATCGGCGCTGCAGGTATCTACGAGTTCATCGAAAGCGTTGAAGCTATCGACGGCGACCGCTACCACGCACGCGTTGTCTTCAAGACCGCACACAACCCCGTCAAGGGTCTGCTCTTCGGCGGAATCCTGCACCCGGCAATGCTTGACATAAACCTCTTCAATGAAGGTTTCGTGGACAACCCCCACCCCGAGCTCGGTTGCGGCCCCTTCACCCTGGCACCCAACGGCTGGAACTCCTCCGAGAAGACCTTCACTGCTGTGCCCAACGACAAGTGGTGGGGTGACAAGCCCAAGCTGGACCGCATCGTCGTGCGTGAAATGGCAGACCCTGCAGCTCGCGCCGCATACAAGAATGGCGAATTGGACGCAGTGGAATCACGTACCCTCAGCGCCTACAACGAGATGAAGGATGTTGCGAATTCCGAGATTCGCCGCGGTCGCCGCCTCTTCGCCGGCGGCATGAACCTGAACGCAGAGCACATCACCGATACTGCTGTGCGTAAGGCAATCTTCCTGGGTATCGACCGTGGTGCTCTGGCAAAGATTCGCTTCCAGGGTCTGCCCTACGAAGAAGAAGTTCCCGGCTCGATGCTGCTGTTGAGCTCCTCCCAGTACTACCGTGACAACTACCCGGCACGTAACCCGGAGGAAGCACGTAAGGTCCTGGAGAAGGCAGGCTACACCAAGTCTGGCGACTTCTACGCGAAGGACGGCAAGACCATCACCCTGAAGCTGACCACCTTCGGTGATGACGCCACCACCAAGGGCCAGGCACAGACCTTCATTCAGAGCATGAAGGAAATCGGCATTAACTTCGAGCTCGATTCGCGTGCACAGTCTGAATTCTCGAAGGTTGTTGGTAACCGAGAGTACGACGTGAGCATTTCGGGCTTCGGCGTGGGCTCCGAGCCGACCAGTGCTGCCGAGTACTTCTACCACTCCAAGAACTGGAACGGCGTCGGCACCCCCGAAATTGACGCTATGATCGACGAGATGGTCACTATCCTCGACGACGCTAAGCGCGCCGAGAAGTGCAACGAAATTGAGAAGAAGCACATGAGCGAGGTCTGTCTCTTCATTCCCTTCCTCAATGGCCCGGACTTCAAGGCATGCCGCCCGAAGCTCGCCAACTACGGTGCGTTCCTCTTCAAGAGCTACGACTGGTCTTCGGTTGGCTGGATGGCATAAGCCGCAGTTTTAAGTTCCCCGCCCCTATACGTTTTCGCAGTGTCGTACGGGGGTGGGGAACTTTTTTCTTTTAGAGACAGCAGTGTGCCTTAGCTGCCCGTCAGCGTGCTTTTAATCAGTAACGATTCTCAAAGCATCGGATGTGACGCGCTCGCGTGCCAATGCGACATAATATTTCATTTTTTAGTTTTTATACACGGGTTTCGCGAAATCATGCGGACTGAGGGTGCCATATATGCCATTTTTATACACTGTACGGTTCTTATAAGGAGTGGAGTGTGGCCTGCGCCGCTTCTTTTGGGGGTATACTGTGTTTCAATCACGAAAAATGTGGGGGCTCTCACAAGGGTTGTCGACAGAGGCTTTGTTGCCACTGGATAAATTGGTGCACAACACCGTGCGCCGCGCGATACGCACCCAAGCCCTCCGGCATGAGGAGAACACATGACTCATCTACGTATTAACCGCCGTACCCTGCTGACCGGCACCGTTGCCCTGGGTACCGTCGGCCTGCTCGCTGCCTGCGGTGGCGGCTCGGACAAGAAGATTAACGGCAAGGCTGCATCAAGCACCGAGGAAATCGTCAAGAACCTCCAAATCAATAAGCAGGACCGCTCCTCCCTCAAGCAGGGTGGTGAGTTCCGTGCTAGCGTCTCCGCAATCGGCCCGAACTTCAACATTCTGACCCAGAGTGGCTACACCACCGAGAACCTCACCGCGTTCGGTGGCCCCTGCAACATTCCCTCCGCTATTGGTTTCACCTCCCTGAGCCCCGCTGGCGAATACAGCCTCAATGATGACTACGTCTCTGATTACAAGGCTGAGACTGTTGACGGCGTGCAGACCATTACCTTCAAGCTCAACTCTAAGGCTGTCTTCAACGATGGCACCCCTGTTGACATTGAGGCAATCCGCGCCGCATGGACCGTCTACCGCAACCCTGAGGATGGCTACAACGTCACCGCCACTCCCTTCTGGCAGCAGGTGGCATCCATCGACCCCGTGGATGGCGACAAGACCCACGTCAAGATTGTCATGTCCAAGCCCCTGTACCCTGCCGAAACCCTCGGCCTGCTCGGTGTACACCCCGCACTGACCGATAAGGCACTCTTCAACGACGGCTTCGTGAACAAGCCTATGGATCAGTACTGGTCCGGTCCCTTCAAGATCGGCGAGTGGAACTCTTCGGCTAAGACCCTCACCCTCGTACCCAACGACAAGTGGTGGGGCGAGAAGCCGCTGCTGGATCGCATCATCTGGCGCGAAATGGGCGACGAGGCAGAGCGTGCAGCATTCAAGAACGGTGAGCTGGACAGCATCGGCTTCGCTGGCCTGGCAACCTACAACGCCGTCAAGGATCAGCCCGGTGTCCAGATTCGCTCCGGTCAGAACGTCGGCGTCGTCAATCTGCAGTTCAACCCGACCCGCGTGACCGACACCGCCCTGCGCCGTGCAGTCTTCGCAGCGGTTGACCGCTCCCAGCTGGCTAAGGTCAAGTTCGGCCAGATCAACTGGGAAGAGCCCCTGACCGGCTCCCTGATCGCTATGCCCTTCCAGAAGGGCTACCAGGACGCTATGCCCACCAACCCCGGTGCCGAGGCTGCGGCAAAGATTCTGGAGGCAGCAGGCTACTCCAAGAATGGCGACTACTACGCCAAGGACGGCAAGACTGCAGGCTTCTCCATCACCTACTTCGGTTCGGATGCAACCTCCCTGGCTCAGTTCCAGAACCTTGAGCAGCAGCTCAAGGCGGCAGGTATTAAGCTTGAGCAGGACAACCAGCCGCAGTCCCAGTTCAACTCGGTGATGGGCTCTAAGCAGTACGACTGCGCCTTCTCCGGTTGGGGTATTGGTGCTGACCCCGCAGACAGCGTTCAGTACTTCTACACCAGCGAAATCAACGAGGGTGTGGGTGATCCCGAGCTGGATAAGTTCATCGCGTCCATTTATGAGAAGGAATCCCACGAGGAGCAGTTGAAGATGGCTGCTGAGGCTGAGAAGCAGCACATGGAGAAGGTTGCTATTTACTTCCCCTACGGTAACGGCCCCAGCTATGCAGCTGTGAAGGAGAAGCTGGCTAACTACGGTCCTTCCCTCTTCGCAACCAGCTACTCCGACCCCAAGCGCTGGGTCAATGTGGGTTGGCAGAACTAAAGCCACAGGTTAATTTTCTGGATTCCTATTCGGTGGTTTCTGAATTTTTGGAGGCGCCGGTATAGGGCTTTCGGAAGGGTGAAGTCCCGCGGTATTCCGCCTTAGAGGCGGGGTGCTGCGGGACTCTTTTGTTCCTCGGGGGAGGGTCGGCTGAAATTGAGGTAAGAAAAGTTTCTGCTGAAATATTTCCCGTAAAAGGTGAGGCGGGTCATGCCGTGTGGGTTTTGTGTGTATACTAATCCCAATGCAAACGTGTGTTCCATCATAGATGTGCATCACGAGTATGCGGGGTGGGTTGTGTTCCCCCACCCTCAGATTGTCGAGATGGCGCCACGTTTCAACACTCATCCCGGGCCGGGAGCGCATGGTACCTCACGTGCGCATCCCGGTCCTCAGACAAGGACAGATTATGACCACTTTCACCCTCAACCGCCGCGCCCTGCTCACCGGCACCGTCGCCCTGGGCACCGTTGGCCTGCTCGCAGCCTGCGGCGGCAACTCCTCCAAGACCGAAACCAACGCGCTCTCCGCGGGCGACGACCTGTCCAAGGCAGTCTCCTACAACGAGAAGGACCGCTCCGCCCTCAAGGACGGCGGCGAGCTGCGTCTGAGCGCAGACGGCATCGGCCCGAACTTCAACATCCTCAACACCAACGGCTACACCGCCGGCAACCTGAACATTCAGGCGGCAATCAACTCCGCCTTCACCGGCGGCTTCTACGCTGACTTCCGCGGCGAATCGCACATGAACGAGGACTACGTCACCGAGTACAAGGCGCAAACCGTTGATGGCGTGCAGACCGTGACCTTCAAGATCAACCCCAAGGCAGCCTTCAACGACGGTACCCCCATCGACGTGAACGCCGTCAAGAGCTACCAGACCATCTACACCGCCGCGGCATCCGGTTCGGACTACCAGATCACCCCCTCGCCCATCTGGGAGCAGGTCGCAAGCGTCGAGGCAGTGGACGGCGATACCCGCCACGTGAAGGTCACCATGTCCAAGCCCTGGTACCCCATCGAAGGTAGCTTCACCTCCTTCCTGCACCCGGCATTCGCCGAGCCCAAGTTCTTCAACGACGGCCTGAACGACAAGCCCCTCGACCAGTACTGGGCAGGCCCCTTCAAGGTTGGCGAGTGGAACTCCTCCTCCAAGGTACTCACCGTCGTCCGCAACGAGAAGTGGTGGGGCCAGAAGCCCGCCCTCGAGCGCATCACCTGGCGTGAAATGAGCTCCCAGGCAGAGCAGGCAGCTTACAAGAACGGCGAAATCGACTACGTGGACGCCAGCACCCTCAGCTCCTACAACGAGCTCTCCGGCGTGGCAAACACCGACATTCGCAAGGGTAGCGCCCTCAGCGTGGGCAACTACGAAATCAACCCCGAAAAGGTGCCCCTGCCCGTCCGCCGCGCATTCGTTGCAGCCCTCAACCGTGAGCAGCTGCAGAAGCTGCGCTACGAGAAGCTCGGCTGGAAGGAAACCCTGCCCGGCTCCATGTGCATGCTGCCCATGCAGGAAGGCTACCAGGACAACTACCCGACCAAGCTCGGCAAGGACGTCGCTACCAAGATCCTTGAGGACGCAGGCTACACCAAGTCCGGTGACTACTACACCAAGGACGGCGCTAAGGTCTCCTACCCGGTCATCACCTTCGGTAGCGACCCGGTTGTCAGCTCCACCGCCCAGTTCCTGGTGCAGCAGATGAAGGAGGTCGGCATCGAGCTGACCATCGAGAACCACGGTGCCTCCGAGATGTCGAGCATCATCTCCTCGAAGAACTTCGCGATTAAGACTGGCGGTTACGGCATCACCACCTCCCCGGTGGATGCAGCGAACTACTTCTACATCTCCGAGACCAACAACGGTCACGGTAAGGACCTGGACTCGCTGGCAGCAACCATGATGTCCACCGAGGACCCGAAGGAACAGCTCAAGATCATGAACGAGCTGGAGAAGCGCCACCTGGACGAGGTCGCAATCTACGTCCCGACCCACAACGGCCCCAACTTCAAGGCATGCCGTAAGGGTCTGGCGAACTACGGCCCGATGCTCTTCGGTCTGCCCTACTACAACCCGAACGTGTGGATTAATGTCGGTTGGGAGAAGTAAAAACTAAGCGCTGAGCACAGCTCACACGCCCCATCAGGGCAAAAGCGCTACTGCGGCGTGTTACAGAAGGATTAAAACCTTCTGGAGCACGCCGCTTTCCCGTTCCTCAGAGATTTGCACGGATATACTTAAAACAAATGTGGGCATTCTGCCTGCAACCCCGGCAGAGACTGTCCTCCCGCCGGGTTGGAGTGTGGGTTACGCACCGTTCGCGCGCCGCCTCCACAACACTGCGAATACTCTAGGAGAAATTCCATGAAGAGCATGTCTGTCTCTCGCCGTACCCTCCTGACCGGCACCGTTGCCCTCGGCACCGTTGGTCTACTGGCTGCCTGCGGCAGCTCGAAGGAAAAGGTTGGCGGTAGTGCCGCTAACAATGCTGAAGATATTCTGAAGAACCTTCAGGTCAACAAGCAGGACCGTTCCTCCCTCAAGCAGGGCGGTACCCTGACTCTCGCGGCTACCGCCCTGGGCCCGAACTTCAACCTGCAGACCCAGAGCGGCTACACCTCCAGCAACCTGGACGCACTGGCACCCTGCAACATCGCCGCAGTCATGGGTTTCTACACCATGAGCCCCGACGGCGAAGGTACCCTCAACCCCGAGTTCTGCACCGAGCACAAGACCGAAACCGTCGACGGCGTGCAGACCGCGACCTTCAAGATCAACCCCAAGGCTGCCTTCAACGACGGCACCCCCATGGACGTGAACGCTGTTCGCGCCATGTGGAAGGTCTACAGCGCAGTCACCGACAACCCCTACCACATCACCGATAACCAGATGTGGCAGCAGGTTGAGAGCATCGAGGCTGTGGACGGCGACAACTTCCACGTCAAGGTCACCATGAAGACCCCGTACTACCCCTCCGAGGGTCTGTGCGCCTTCGCAATCCACCCTGCCCTGGAAGACGTCAACCTCTTCAACGACGGATTTGTGGACAAGCCCCTCGACCAGTACTGGGCTGGTCCCTTCAAGGTTGGCGAGTGGAACTCCTCTCAGAAGGTGCTCACCTTGGTCAAGAACGACAAGTGGTGGGGCGAGAAGCCGGTGCTGGACCGTATCGTCTGGCGTCAGATGGACTCCGAAGCAATCCGTGCAGGCTTCAAGAACGGCGAACTGGACGCGTTCACCTTCGTGGGTGCAACCAGCTACAACGCTGTGAAGGGTCAGGCAGGCACCGAGATTCGCCAGAGCCAGAACACCAACGTCAACATCATTCAGCTGAACCCCAAGCGCATTGAGGACCTGGCACTGCGCCGCGCAATCCTCGCAGCAGTGGACCGCGAGCAGATTGCTAAGGCATACTTCTCGCAGCTCGGCTGGACCGAGCCGCTGCCCGGCTCCATCATCGCGATGCCGTTCCAGAAGGGCTACCAGAACAACTACGAGGGTGAGTCCGGTGCACAGGCTGCTGGCAAGATTCTGGAGGCTGCAGGCTACTCCAAGTCCGGCGACTACTACGCTAAGAACGGCAAGGTTGCTGGCTTCGCTATGACCTCCTTCGGTTCCGAGGCTGTCTACCAGGCTGTCTACCAGATTCTGGAGCAGCAGCTGAAGTCCGCAGGTATCCGCCTGAGCGCTGACAACCAGCCGCAGTCGAACTCCAACTCCGTGCTCGGCCAGAAGAGCTACGAAGCTATCTTCACCGGTTGGGGCGTTCTGCCCGACCTGGCTTCCTCGGCACCCTACTTCTTCACCACCGAGGTGTTCGGAGTCGGCGATCCCGAGGTCGATAAGCTCATCGAGAAGCTGCAGAATACCGAGAAGGATGACGAGCGCATCAAGATCGCTAACGAGGCGGAGAAGCTCTACTACGAGAAGGTCGCAGTGTACCTGCCCTACGCAAACGGCCCGATGTACGCCGCTGTCAAGGCTAAGGTCGCGAACTACGGTCCGTCCCTGTTCAAGCAGAGCTACACCAGCGCTGACTACTGGGTCAACGTTGGCTGGCAGGAATAGAGTAGGCGAAAGTAATACCGCTTTCGGTAATGCTTTAGTCCTCCTGTAGGACTCAAAATCCCGGGTACTCTCACAAGAGAGTGCCCGGGATTTTGCTGTGTCCTCTAAATTTTTGTGCTCTGTAAGTTTTTGTGTCCTCTAGCGGGATATGTAATTACAAAAAACGAGGGGGAGGGGAGCGCCGCCGTGATCGGTTGCTACCACTCGCCCAGGTATAGGGCGCGCTCCTGCAGGTACCTTAGCAGGTTCGGGTTCTGCCGCAGGTAGAAGATACGGTAAATGCCGCCTCCAGCGACGATAAAAGCCAGCGGGAAACCCAAAATCACGAGCACACGGCTCATATTGGCGGACAGATCAAAAGGATCACCGCTGGTCGCCACCAACACAATCCACAGAGAATAGCCCACGCAGGCCAGCACAGTACCCCACATGCCGCGCACCAGCCAACTCACCAGCGTCACCGCAATGACCCACGCCAGCGCCAAGGTGAACTGGTGCCGCTCCGCCTGCGCCCAAGGAAGCGCCCCCACATAAATAATTGCGGGGATGCCCAGGTAACCGGGGATATTCAGCGAGGCAAAAAGATTCACACAAAAATAGCCCAAGAAAATAGCGCTCAACGACGAGGACAGGAAAAGGTGCAACGGAATTACGCCATCCCCGCTGTAAGCGGCGGTGGGACCCGCATACACGGTGTCAAACATGAGGGTTAGCGGAGTCATCATGTATTCAATCCAGACGACCAGCGCAAACGCACCGAAAATGCCGAGGGCCTGCATCAGCGCAATCAGCCGTGAACGCGCATCGTGAGGAATCGTAAAGCTCTGGCCCTTCGCCTTGACGCCGCAGAGGTGAACGACAGCCACCATTGCCGCGATGCACAGTACCCAGCGCAAGAGGACCCCCGGCAGCTCAGGAAGGCCCCCATAAGCCCCCGTAGCGGGGTCACCCCAGGCTCCGGGGAGCAGCGTAATAGCGTGAGTACCCTCGGGGAGGCTGGTGGAGGAAGCAAGCCGGTGCGGCTCGTAGATAACCCACCACAGAAGGCACGCGGGAATCAGTGCGGAGAGCTTACGCAACAGAACCGGGAACGGCGCGGACTCGTAGACGAGCGCCTCAAGATTGAGCCGGCGCATTAGGCGCCGGAAAGGAGAAAGAGCGTGTAGCTGTTTCTGCTGCTCTTCCCACACCATAGTCTCAGAAGACATCTTTGTACTCCCTACCACACTAGAAAATCCTGGTTGAGTTATTTCACATTATCAGAAATACCCCCCCGGCTAGTGGGTATGCCTGCATTAGAGCTCACCGAATATCGGGGTATAAGAAAAGGGGGCCCCGCCGTGATGGTGGGGCCCCCTTTAGAGCCATAGTTAGAGCCTCAGAAAGCGAACTACTTGGTGGTCACCTTCAGGACGGTGCTCAGGTTCTGGTGAGCAACGCCCGGCAGGCCCTTCACCTCTGCAAACTTGCGGGTGTTGGTGACAATCACCGGAGTAATCAGCGGGTAACCCGCCTCCTTGATGACCTCGGGATCGAACTCGATCAGAGTATCGCCGGCGGCAACAACATCGCCCTTGGCAACCTTCACGCTGAAGCCCTTACCGTCCAGGTTCACGGTATCCAGACCAACGTGAATCAGCAGCTCAACGCCGTTCTCCAGCTTCAGACCCACAGCGTGGCCCGAGGGGTAGGTTGCGGCAACCTTACCGGCCGCGGGAGCAGCAACGGTAGTACCGGTCGGCTCAATCGCCACACCCTCGCCCAGCTTGCCGGCAGCGAAGATCGGGTCCGGAACGTCAGACAGGGCCACGGCGGTACCCTCAATCGGGGCGTGCAGCTCAATGACCTCACCGGATGCGGCAGGAGCGGCTACGGCAGCAGGAGCGGCAGCCTCGGCCTTGGGAGCCTCCTCAGCCTTCTTCTCGGCGGGAGCAGCGGCAGCCTCTTCCTTCGCGCGCTGAGCGGCGTGCTTAGCGGCGTCGTCCTTCGATTCGTAACCGAAGATCAGCACACCGGCCATCGCGCCGAAGAACGCAATAGCCAGGCCAATCACGTACAGGTACGAGGGCTGCATAGCCGGAATCGACAGCAGCGAGGTGAACGCAAAGGCGTAGGACTTAACGCCCAGCATCGAAATGGTTGCACCACCGATTACAGCGGGAACCAGAATAATCGGAATCACGCGCTTGTAGCGGAGCACCACACCGTACATGGACGGCTCAGAAATACCGCCCAACAGACCGGACATCGACGCACCGATAGCGGTCTGGCGCAGCTCGCGGTCCTTCTTGGCGCGGATAGCCACACCGGTCACCAGGCCGAACACGGCGAAGTTGTACGCACCCATGGGGGACTGGATGAAGTCGGTACCCATGGTCTGCAGGTTGTTAATCATCACGGCGTTCAACGGCCAGTGCAGGCCCAGCGGAACCATGAACAGGTACAGGCCGGCAATCAGGGCACCCACAACACCGGGAGCCACATCGTTAATCATCTTCAGGAAGTCGGAGATTCCCATAGCCACGCCGATACCGATGGGGCCCACCAGGAACACGGTCAGCGGAACCAGGATCATCACCGAAATCATCGGCACAAACACCATCTGCAGCATCGAAGGAATAACCTTCTTCAGGAAGCGCTCCAGCGGAGCCAGCAGAGCGACAGCCAGCAGCGGCGGGAAGACCTGGCCGGTGTAGCTGAACGCGTACAGCGGCAGATCCAGACCGAAGAACGGAACGTTCAGAACCTTGGTTGCGGGATCGGCCAGAGCGGTCAGATCGGTGAAAGTACCGGTCATCAGCGCAGCGGGGATAGCCGCACCAACCCACATGTTCGCGCCCAGACGCTTAGCTGCGGTAGCACCCAGCATGATGGGCATGAAGTTCAGCACCGACAGCGAAGCAGCCTTCAGGATGTACCAGAAAGCGTACTGCTGCATCCACTGGTTATTCAGAGCCTTAGCAGCCTCGGGATCAGACAGGCGCGCGCCGTTGACGATGTCGACGTTCACGACCTGACCGGTCAGGTCGGTGTACTGGCCGAAGAAACCCAGCTGCTGCAGGAACACGATGAGGGTCAGAATCATCGAGGTACCCAGCAGGGCCCACAGCAGCGGACGGAAGGAGTCAGACAGAACGTCGAAGACGTTGGTGAGCCAGCCGGCCTTCTTGCCGTTAGACTCTGCCGGAGCCTCGCTCTCAGCCTGCTTCGACATGGAGGGCAGCGCGTTAATCTCGTTGTACACGGCCTCAACACGGTCACCCAGCACCACCTGGGTCTGGCCGGACTGCTCAATCACGGTGAGCACGCCGGGCAGGGACTTAATCTTCTCGTTCTGCACGGCCTCGTTCGACACGGGGGTCACACGCAGGCGGGTCGCGCAGTGCGTCATGTGCGAGATGTTCTCGGGGCCGCCGAGGCCGTCGAGAATCTTCTCGCCAAGTTCGCGGTTGTTCACGATACTTCCTTAGATATGCGGTCAAAGTCTATGCACAGGGTGAAATCTGGACGGCCGGGCGGGGCGGGAAAAAGTTCCCCGAAAACACAAAAGACCCGAGCGCTCTCAACCGACGGTCGGGACGGATGCCCCGCACGGGTACAGCGATACGGCGCGACCACCGGCTACGCGCCGGAAGCTACACTACCGCTATGGTGTTGAGTCACTCAGGTCTTGCCTGCCAATCCAGTAACAATCCTGTCAAGAGAGGGATACCCCTTCTCAATAGTTCCCTGTAACTTTAAGGGTTTGCCCAGGTTCAGGGCAAGATGGATACAGGAAACTCCCAGAAGCTGTTAAAAATTTCCGCAAATGAATACGACCCCCGGACGGGTCATTCGGGCGAGCCAACCGAACAGGCAGGGGCGCAACGCACGGAGGGCCCCGCATCCTCAAAAACGAGAATACGGGGCCCTCCAAAAAGTCCCAGCCGGGGCTATCCCGGATAGGGGCAACGAACTACTTCGCGGCCTTCTTCGGGACGAAGCTCAGCGAGGCCACCTCAAGATCGGGGTAGTGGCGCTTCTGCCAGCGGCGGTTGCGATGCGCATTCACCTCAATCAGAGCCGCACCCAGGGCACCGGCACCAATTGCGGTCCACAGCAGGTGCGGGGCCACCTCGGTGAACTGGTGGTACTCCACCAGGATCGGCACGAACAGCGCCGCAAAGAACACCGCCAGCAGCGCACCGAAGAGCAGCACGCGGGCACGGTTCAGCGGGCGGGCCACCGCAGCCAGGTTCCACAGGCCCATCATGACCAGGGTAATGAACGAAGCCGTCTGCACCTGGCGGATATCGCCGATGTGCATCCACAGCGAAGCGGCCGTCACCAGTAGCAGCATGGCCACCACAATAATCGAGTTCGGAACCGTGTAGTTTAGCACGCGGCGCAGGAAGCCCGGCACGTAGCGGCGCGAGTTCGGCAGCAGGGTCAACGCGAAGGAGGACGCACCCACAATCAGGAAGTCAGCGGTCGAGTACTGGCGCGGCAGGAAGGGGAACACCCAGCCGAACAGGCCAAACACCACGCCCAGCAGAATCGCGAAACCGGTCTTCGTCAGGAACAGGTTTGCCACCATCTCAATGTTCGTGATGACCTGGCGGCCCTGCTCCAGGGCGGCCGGCAGCGACGAGAACTTACCGTCCAGCAGCACCAGACGGGAGACAGCCTTCGTCGCCGGAGCGGCATTACCCATCGCGATACCCAAGCTTGCGTGCTTGAGCGCCAGCGCGTCGTTGATGCCGTCACCGGTCATCGCCACCACGTGGCCGCGCTCCTTCAGCGCAATGACCATGTTCTTCTTCTGCTCGGGCGAGACGCGACCGAAAATATTGTGGGTCGCGGCAGCTTCGGCAAGCTCCGGGCCGTCCTCGGGCAGGGTAGAGGCATCAACCGCGCCGGCGGAGGTGTCCATACCCGCAGTCTTTGCGGCGGCGGCAACCGTGAACGGGTTATCACCCGAGAAGACCTTCAGTGTCACGCCCTGACGGTGGAAGTACTCTACAATCTCCGGGGCGTCCGCGCGCACGTTCTCGCGGAAAATCACGAACAGAACCGGGGTAGCGTCCGCCGGAATCTTCTGGACGGGCTCACCCTTCTCGTTACGCACCACGGCCGCGGCATGGGCCAGCACCATCGTGCGCAGACCCAGAGCCGCCAGCTCGGCGGCGCGCTCGCGCTCGGCGGTGCCCTTGGCGAGCAGCGCCTCCGGGGCGCCCAGCAGCCAGGCACCCGAATCTTTAAACTCAATCGCGCTAAAACGCAGCGCCGACGAGAACGGCACGATGCCGCTTACGGTAGCCGAGGAAGCCTGCGGGAAGCCGCCGGTCAGCGCTGCGGCGGTCGGGTTCGCGTTCTCATCGTGGCCGAACCACGACAGCGCCTCGTTCCAGCCGGTCGGCAGGGACGCACGCCAGGAAGTATGTTCGGCAGAGTCGGCGTCGGGGCCCTCAGCCACCGCCTCGGTGGTCAGGGGACGCACCGAATCAAAAATCACGCCACCCTCGGTCAGGGTGCCGGTCTTATCGAAGCAGACCACGTCAACGCGAGCCAGCACCTCAACCGCAGGCTGCTCCTGCACCAGGATATTGTGCTTGCGGCCCAGAGCCACGGCTGCCGCGGCGAAGGCCAGGGTGGTCATCAGCGCCAGGCCCTGCGGAATCATCGAAGCCACCGAAGAGACCACGGCGATGGAGACCTGCTCCCACATGTGGTTCTGCTCCACGGCCTCCAGGCCACCGGCGGCGCGAATCTGACCCCACAGCACCACCGGAATAATGACGGCAAGACCAATCGTAATCCAGCGGACCACGAGGTTCAGGGCATCGCGCAACTCAGACTGGATGCGCGAGAACTGGCGCGCCTCGTCGGAAATCTTGCTGGCTCGCGAGTTCGCGCCCACGTGAGAGAGCAACACGCGACCGGTACCACCGAGCACGCTCGAGGCCGAGAGCACCATGTCGCCCGGGCGCTTCGCAATCGGATCGTTCTCGCCGGTCAGCAGGGATTCGTCCAGCTCCAGCGAATCGGAGGTGAGCACAATAGCGTCCGCGGGAACCTGATCGCCGCGCTTGAGGACCACCACGTCACCCTCCACCAGCTGCTCCATCGGAACCTCAACGCTCTTACCGTCACGCACGGCAGTAGCGGGGGAGCGATCCAGCAGGGAGATGCGGTCCAGCTCCAGCTTCGCCTTGTACTCCTGCACAAAACCAATCACCACGTTAGCAATCACGGCTCCCAGGAAGAGCAAATCAGCCCAACGCTGGTACGCAATCACCACAGCGCCACAGGCACCCAACACAAAGTTGAAGACGGTGAACAGGTGCGCACGCATAATGCTCCACAGCGTGCGAGAAGACTTCGTGTTCTGGGTATTGACCTTACCCTCAGCCGTCAGGCGTGCAACGTCATCGCTGGTGAGGCCGTGCTGGGCGATATCAAAGGAGCCGCTATGCGCCGCTTCGGAGTACTCGGGAACGTATCCGGCGACAGCACTCGCGGTTGTTCTCTGCTCGTGAGGCTGCTGGGGGTCCATGCAGGGGTCTCTTTCTCGAATGGATCTCTAGGAGCGCCGTTCAACCGACCGGGGGTCCGAGGGGCGCTACCTTTCAGTGTATCGGGGCAGGAGGGGATAAAGATAATCCCCGCACCTGTTAATCAACTGATAGTTGCCAGCGTAACGAACGGGAATTTATATATATGAATATTGGAATATATTGAGGTGGGAAGAGTAGGCTCTATACATGAGTCTGCACCGACCACCAGACACGCAAAGGGGCGGATGCTTTCGCAAGCATCCGCCCCTCTCAAGCGTTAACCATCTTGGGTGTTAGCCCTTGGCAACCTCACCGAAGTGGGCGGCCATGGTGCCCTCGTGAGCTGCACGCAGCTCGTCCAGGCTGATAGACACCTCATCCTGGAAGTCCAGGGCATTCGACTCAGCATCCACCACGCCGATACGGGCGAAGGGGAACTGGCGAGCGGTGCACATATCCTTGAAACGCACCTCTTCCGAACGCGGAACCGAAACCACAACGCGGCCCAGGGACTCCGAGAACAGCAGGGTGAACAGGTCCAGGCCGTCACGCTCAGCAACCTCACCCAGACCAATGCGGGCACCGGTGTTGAAGCGCAGGCAGGCCTCCACCAGAGCGGCAGCCAGACCACCAGCAGACACGTCGTGAGCGGCATCAATCATGCCGTCACGAGACATGTTCACCAGCATGTCGCCGAGCTGACGCTCCAGAGCCAGATCAACCTTCGGGGGCAGACCGCCCAGGTGGCCCTTGAAACGAGCCCACTCGGAACCGTCCAGCTCATCGCGGGTGGTGCCCAGCAGATAGATGGCCTGGCCATCGTGCTCGGGAGCCCAACCCGAGGGGGTGCGGCGAGTAACATCATCCATCACACCCATCATCGCGACCACAGGGGTCGGGTTGATGGCCTTACCACCGGTCTGGTTGTACAGGGACACGTTACCGCCGGTCACCGGAACACCCAGCTCCATGCAGCCATCAGCCAGACCGCGAACAGCCTCGGCGAACTGCCACATGACGTCCGGATCCTCGGGAGAACCGAAGTTCAGGCAGTCAGACACAGCCACGGGGCGTGCACCAACGGTCGCAACGTTACGGTACGCCTCAGCCAAGGACGCGCGAGCACCCTCGTACGGATCCAGGTAGGTGAAGCGCGGGGAGGCGTCGGTGGCCAGAGCAACACCGAGGTTGGTGTTCTCGTCCACGCGAACCACGCCGCCGTCATCCGGCATGGACAGGGCGGTGTTGCCCTGCACGTAGCGGTCATACTGGTTGGTAATCCAGGACTTGGAGCACATGTTCGGGGACGCCATGAACGCCTTCAGGGCCTCGCCCAGCTCCTTGCCGCGCGGGCGGGAGTCGTCGGCAGCCGAACCGGTGAAGTGGTTAGCCTGAACGTCGTCCTGCCACTCGGGGCGAGCGTAGGGACGCTCGTAGGTGGGGCCGTCGTGTGCGACGGTGCGGGGGTCAACATCCACGATGACCTCGCCGTCCCACTCGATGACCAGGCGGCCGGAGTCGGTCACCTCACCGAGGAAGGAGTACTCCACACCCCACTTGTTCATGATGGCCTCGAAACGCTCCACGTTCTCGGGGGAGACAACGGCCATCATGCGTTCCTGAGACTCGGACATCAGAATCTCGCCCGGGGTCAGGGTGGGATCACGTAGCAGAACCTTGGTCAGGTCGACGTGCATGCCGCCCTCACCGTTAGAAGCCAGCTCGCTGGTTGCGCAGGAAATACCCGCAGCGCCCAGGTCCTGGATACCCTCAACCACGGAGCCCTTGAACAGCTCCAGGCAGCACTCAATCAGAACCTTCTCAGCGAAGGGGTCGCCCACCTGAACGGCGGGACGCTTCGAGGGCTTGGTGTCGTCGAAGGACTCCGAAGCCAGCACCGACGCACCGCCGATGCCGTCGCCACCGGTGCGCGCACCGAAGAGGACAACCTTGTTGCCCACGCCCGATGCGTTTGCCAGGCGGATGTCCTCGTGACGCATGATGCCCACAGCCAGCGCGTTGACCAGCGGGTTTGCCTGGTAGCAGGAATCGAACTCGACCTCACCACCGATGTTCGGCAGGCCCAGGGAGTTACCGTAGCCACCGATACCGGCAACCACGCCGCCAACCACGCGAGCGGTGTCGGGGTGATCAATCGCGCCGAAACGCAGCGGATCCATCACCGCAATCGGGCGGGCACCCATCGAAATAATGTCACGCACAATACCGCCCACACCGGTCGCAGCACCCTGGTAGGGCTCCACGTACGAGGGGTGGTTGTGGGACTCAATCTTGAAGGTCACGGCCCAGCCATCACCAATGTCGGTCACACCGGCGTTCTCACCGATACCGACCATCAGGTCCTTCTTCATCTCTTCGGTGACCTTCGCACCGAACTGCTTCAGATGAACCTTAGAAGACTTGTAGGAGCAGTGCTCGGACCACATGACCGAGTACATGGCCAGCTCAGCCGCGGTGGGGCGGCGGCCCAGAATCTCCTTGATATCCTCGAACTCGTTCTCCTTCAGGCCCAGCTCGGCCCAGGGGAGTTCGGTGTCCGGGGTAGCTGCCGCATGCTCGACGGTGTCGAGGTTAAACTGCTTTTCGCTCATAACTTCTTAGAATCCTTGTCGTGCGTTAGCGGGCGTTAATCAGGTTGGAAAGAACCGAGGTGAACACGCCGAGACCATCGGCGCCACCGCGCAGGGACACCGAACCGAAACCGGAGGACGAAGGACCGAAGCCAGGCTCCGTAGCGTGCTCCGGGTGCGGCATCAGGCCGACTACGTTACCGCGCTCGTTGGTAATACCGGCAATATCGTTACGGGAACCGTTCGGGTTGAAGCCAACGTAGCGGAACACCACGCGACCCTCAGCCTCCAGGGCCTCCAGGGTCTTAGCATCCGCAACGTACTGGCCGTCCTGGTTCTTCAGCGGAACAACAATCTCCTGGCCGGCAGCGTAGTTGCTGGTCCAGGAGGTGGTGTTGTTCTCAATACGCAGGGTTTGGTCACGGCAAATGAACTTGCGGTGATCGTTCTTAATCATCGAACCGGGCAGCAGGTGAGACTCGGTCAGAATCTGAAAACCATTGCAAATACCCAGAACAGGCAGGGGCGAAGAACCGGAGGTACCCGAAGCGTTAGCGGCATCAATCACCGAACGCATCACGGGAGCCTTCGCCGCAATAGCGCCGGCACGCAGGTAGTCACCGTAGGAGAAACCGCCGGGAATGATGACGGCATCAACGTTCTTCAGGTCAGCGTCGTCGTGCCACAGCTCAACGACGGTACCGCCAGCCAGACGGACAGCACGCGCAGCGTCACGGTCATCCAGGGTGCCGGGGAAAGTCACCACGCCAACGCGTGCATCAGCGAAGGCGGGATTCGGGGAGTAAGTAGAAAAGTCGCCAACCAGGGGGACTTCAGTAGGTGCGAGGGACTCTGCCATAGGTCTTAGTCCTCCAGAACCGAAACGTTCACGACGTCTTCAATCACGGGGTTGGACAGCAGCTCCTCAGCAGCCTTGCGGGCAGCTGCGAGGTGCTCCTCAGTAGCCTCACCCTCGACGGTCAGCTCGAAGCGCTTGCCCTGGCGAACATCCACGAAGGAATCAACGCCGATACGGGGCAGCTCGTGAGAAATAGCCTTACCCTGCGGGTCAAGAATTTCGGGCTTGAGCATAACATCAACAACAATACGGGCCATGTGTGGGCACTCCTTGGGTGCGTGGGTTCTGTATGAGCCGTATCTCATCTTACCGTACTAACGACCGTAACGGGGGTATGCGTTCGGTTGGTGGATACCCTAAGAGGCTCGAATCACGTCTTTTACGCCTCGAGGGGCGGAAGATAGCGCTCGCACACCTCCAGCAGGCGCTCACGCAGGCCAATCGAACGCTCGGACAGCTCACGCTGAATACGCACGTACTCTGCCTTACCCTCGGCAGTCTCCACGGGAATCGGCTCGTAGCCCCACTCGCGAATCTCGTAGGGAGCCGCGCGCATGTCCAGCTCGCGAGCATCCCATGCCAAGTCGAAGCAATCCATGACCAGGGTTGAATCAACCAGCGGCAGCAGCTTGTACGCCCACTTGTACACGTCCATGTTCGCGTGCAGGCACGCCGGCTGCTCCAACACGCGCTGCGTCTCACGGGTGGGCTGCAGCTCGTTCATCGGCGCCGCCTGCGGCATGAAGAAACGGAACGCGTCAAAGTGCGAGCAGCGGATGCGATGGCTCTCCACCACCCGGTCCGTGCCCTCCGCGCCCAGGCGCAATTCCAAGTAGTCGTGGCGGATATTGTTCTCCACCGACTTGTACGCCATCGCCCACTCGTGCATGCCGAAGCAACCGAACTGGCCCTTCTTCGCGGCCGTATTGCGCAGAATCTCGTGGGTGAAGGCGAGGGCGGTGGCACGGCGCTCCACGAAGCCGGTGACGTCTACGGTGACGGCGGAGGCGGCATCTGCCTGGGTGCGTGCCACCTCGGGGGTGCAACCCGCCTCGAGGAGTTCCTGTTCGGTGGCCGGTCGGTAGAAGCGCCAGGAGGCGCGCTCGGGGGCATCCAGCAGAATGACGCCGGCGCCAGGGTGCCAGCGCTTGAACTGGCCGGGCTTGAGCGTGTAGTAGGTGAAGAGGAAGTCCTCCACGGGGTGCACTTCGTGGCGGGCGCGACGCTGCGCAAAGGGGTCGGCGTAGCGGCCGGCGCGCACCTCGTGGGCGGCCGCGGCGGCACGCCATTGACGGGCATCCATCACCTGGGAAAATACAACACTACTCATGCTTCTAGCCTAAACGATGCCGCATACGACGGCAGGCAGAGTCGCCGCTTATCGGACGCACGAAAGGGGCGGCGCCGGACCAAACCGGCGCCGCCCCTCCCGAAACGTGCAACTCGCGAACGAGCTAACCCTCTCAACCCTAGCGGCCGGTACCACCGTACACGGTAGCCTCGCCCTCGGTGTCCAGGCCGAACGCGGTGTGCACCGCGCGAACGGCCTCATCCAGCTTGCTCAGCTCAGTAATCACCGAAATACGAATCTCAGAGGTCGAAATCATGTCGATGTTCACGCCCGCCGAGGACAGAGCCTCGAAGAAGGTGAACGAAACGCCGGGGTTGGTCTTCATGCCCGCGCCAACCAGCGACAGCTTGCCGACCGACTCGTTGTAAATAACCTCCTGGAAGCCCAGCTCAGCCTTGGCATCCTCCAGCGCCTTCAGTGCGGTGGGGCCCTGCGCCTGGTTCAGGGTGAAGGAAATATCGGTCACGCCGGGGCGGTCGGTGGGAACGTTCTGAACGATCATGTCCAGGTTCACCTTCGCCTCGTTAATCAGGCCGAACACCTTAGCGGCCGAACCGGGAACGTCCGGAACGCCAACAACGGTAATTTTTGCGCGGGTGCGGTCGTGCGCGACACCGGAAATCAGGGGCTGCTCCAAGGGAATCTCCTTCAGATGAATGGGGGTCAGTTCCGCGGACTCCTCCGGAACCACGATAGTGCCTTCAAGGTCCGAGAACGAAGAACGCACGTGAAGCTTCAAGTTAAAGCGACGAGCATACTCGACGCTACGCAGGTGCAGAATCTTTGCACCGTTCGCCGCCATCTCCAGCATTTCCTCACTGGTGATGGTATCCAGCTTGTGCGCGGTCGGCACAATGCGCGGGTCGGCGGTGAACACGCCGTCCACGTCCGAGTAAATCTCGCACACATCGGCGTTCAGCGCGGCGGCCAGCGCAACGGCGGTCGTATCGGAACCGCCGCGGCCCAGGGTCGTAATGTCGCCACTCTGACGGTTCATGCCCTGGAAACCGGCCACAATCGCGATATTTCCGGCTTCGACGGACTCACGGATGCGATCGGGGCGAACCTCCACGAGGCGCGCCGAACCGTGCACGCCGTCGGTAATCATGCCAGCCTGCGAACCGGTGAAGGACTGCGCCTTAGCGCCCAGGTCGTTAATGGCCATCGACAGGACGGCGGTCGAAATGCGTTCACCGGCGGTCAGCAGCATGTCCAGCTCACGCGAGGGAACGACATTGCTGGTGACCTCTGCGGCAAGGTCGAGCAGCTCATCGGTGGTGTCGCCCATAGCGGACACCACGACGACCACATCGTTACCTGCCTTCTGAGTGTCCACGACGCGGCGGGCTACGCGCTTGACGCCCTCCGCATCCGCTACGGAGGAACCGCCGAACTTTTGGACGATCAGGCTCATAGAATTCTCCAGGTCTGTTATATCTGTGCCGCCGGCAGAGCGCCGGCTCCTCACCTATAGTAGACGGCGTTCAGGCCGGGCGGCTAACTTGCCAGCCGTATGTATTGACTCGTGGAATATTACCGAATGTTACGCGGGTCGTGGCGGGCCCGGGAGTGCGAATCCTATCGCACTCGCGTACCGGGGTGGGCCTGGGGGGGGCTAGGTCCACGGGTTCACGTAGGTCACGCCTGGCAGCGGCGGGACGTCCGGCTTCGGGGTGCGTAACGGGGCGTTCTGAATCGAGCGGATGCGATCCTCGTAGTCGGCGCTGCGGAACACCTCGTGAGCCTCCTCAGGCTCTTCGGGGCTCTCGGAGGCAACGGAGCCCTGGGAAACGGTGGGGTCCTCGGGGCTTTCGGACGTCTCAGGGTTTTCGGGCGTTTCGGCGTTCTCCGCTGCGGGTTCCTTGGCGGCGGGTTCGGCCTCAGGGGCCTCAGCCTCGCCGTCTACGGCGGCCGGAGCCTCCCCGGCGTCCTGCAGGACCCGCTCGATGAGCTGCTCATCCACCGTGGCCTGCACGCCGGCGGGTGCGGGAGCCTCACCGGCGGGAGTGCCCGGGGCATCCAGGTCATCAAACATGCTGGAGTTCCAGCGGCGGCGGCTCAGCTTCGCCTCCTCGGCACGCACCGCGGCGGCCTGCTCGCGCTCCTGCTCCTCCTCGCGGTTCGCCCGCTCAAAATCCTCGGCGGCGGTGTGAACCGCGGCGGTGCCCTCGCTAATCACGCGGCGACCCTCCAGCGCGCGACCCAGGGTGATCTCGTCGGCATACTCCAGATCGCCACCCACCGGCAGGCCCGAGGCCAGGCGCGACAGGCGCACACCCAGCGGTACGAGCATGCGCGAGAGGTAGGTTGCGGTCGCCTCACCCTCAAGGTTCGGGTCCATCGCCAGAATAATCTCCTGGATGCGCTCATCCGCCAGGCGGGACACCAGCTCACGAATACGCAGCTGCTCCGGACCCACACCCGCCAGCGGGTTAATAGCGCCGCCAAGCACATGGTAGCGGCCGGTAAAGGAACGGGTGCGCTCAATCGCCACCACGTCCTTCGACTCCTCGACCACGCACAGCACCGACGGGTCGCGGCGCTCGTCACGGCAGATGGGGCACAGCTTCGTCTCGGAAACGTTGCCGCACTCCTCGCAGAAGCTCACGCTGGTCTTCACCGTGGAAATCGCGTTGGCCAGGCGCGCCATATCGGCGGCGTCAGCGTTCAGAATGTGAAAAGCAATGCGCTGAGCCGACTTGGGGCCCACGCCGGGGAGGCGTCCGAGCTCGTCAATGAGGTTCTGTACTGCACCCTCGTACATGCTTCTCCAATCTGCCATGGTCTACGGTGAGTGTCTAGGATACTCCGCGCTGGGGCCGGTTCGGCACCAGTATGCCCCAACCCCCTGACAGCTTAACGGGGATTCGGGCAGAAAAATGCCCGCCGGCACCGAAAAATCGTGTAATTCTCGGCGCCGGCGGGTACGTTGGGCGCATCGGGCGGCTCATCGGAACGACGCGCCGAAGCCGCATGCCTCGAGGGATTTAACCCCGGTGCAGGGGTCTAGCCCTGGTGCAGGGGACGCTCGTCGATGACGGTGCCGCCGATGATCTTCTCGATGGCTCGCAGGCCGATGAAAGTGCTGTTTTCGACCTTCTCGTCGTCCTCCGAGATGTAGTCCTCCTCAGTCACGACGTGCACGGGCTTCGCGGGCACCACCTCGGATGAGGCGGGCTCGGCGGAAGGCTCAGGCTCGGTAACCGGTTCAGAAGCCGACTCATTGGCCGGCGCCGGGGCCAGAGGACCCGCCGCCAGAGGACCGGCGGCCAGGGGGCCTGCCGCCAGAGGGCCTGCCGCCAGAGGGCCTGCGGGCGCAATCGGCTCAGCCGCGGGAGCCGCCGCCTCGGGGGCCTCGGGCATTGCTTCAGCCGGTTCGTTGTAAGAGGGCTCCGCATCATAGGGCGGCTCGTCCTCGAACGGAGGCTCCTGCGCATTGCTACGCTCGGGCCCCTTCTGCGGAACCCCGCTGCCGGAGGCCGCGAAGGAATCACGCTCGCCAAAGCCGCCGGCCGGAGCATCCGGACCGGGCTGAGAGAGCGGACCGGCGGGGGAGCTCGGCTCGGGCTGGGCCGGGGGCACCTGCGCGGGGAAAGGCTCTGCGGGGGAGGGTTCCACGTCGGCCGCGGGCGCAGCCTCCTCGCTCTGCGGGATGGGTGCCACGTCCCAGGCGCCCAGGGGCGCATCCACGCTGGTGGCTGCCGGAGCCGCCGCGTCGTTCACCGGCTGACCGTGGCGACGCCACGCATCCTCACCGCCGCGGGGGCCCTCCGCCAGGGGCGCGGCGGGCTGCTGGGGAGCCGGTGCGGCGGGCTGAGCCTCCTGCTGAGGTGCAGGGGCGCCCGGCTTGAGGGGCTCGCCGGGCTTGACGACCTCGGCGTGAATCGTTACGGGGCCGCGCAGGAACTCGCTCACGCGGGCGGTCAGCTCGGGGACGTAGCCCTTGACCGCGCGCAGGGTTGCGATGTCGGCGCGTACGTAGAGCACGGTGCCCTCCATGCGGGCGGGGTAAACCTTCGCCAGCTGCTCCGCGGAACCCGGAACGCTCATTCGGTTAAGGATGGCACGCCAATTGCCCTGGACCGCCGCCAGCGGGTCATTCGGATTAAGCTTCAAAGGCGCTGAGGGGGTACCCTCTGGAGCGGCATCAGCTGCAGGGGAAGCCGGGGCACCCGGTGCCTCCGGAGCATTAGGCGCCGCCGGGGTGGTACCCGCCAGGGGCGCACCGACCGGAGCTGCAGGAGTCCGAGTCGAAGGTGCCTGCGCTGCCGGGGTCAGGGGCGCAGAGCTAAGCGGCCCACCGGCCAGCGGGGGAGCACTCGCACCAGCCTGCTGAGAGCCGCCCTGCTGAGCCGCCTCCTGAACCGGGGCGCTAGGAGCCTGCGCGTTAGGCGCCTGAATCTGAGGAGCCGGGGTCTTAGGGGTCAGGCCAGCCGCCGCCATGCCCGCCGCACGAGCGGCCGACATACCTGCCGGGGCCTGAGAACCAGCCTGAGAACCGGTCTGCACGCTTGCCGGGGCGGAAGCACCGGCGGCCACGCGGCGCTCCAAAACCTGCAGTCGCGAGGCCAGCGCCGCAACCTCCGTGCCGTTCGCCGAGCCCTCCTCCACCGGCAGAAGCAGGCGGGCGCACAGCAACTCCAGCTGAAGCTGCGGGTTAGCGGTGCCCGTCATACCGTTCAGTGCATCGTTGACGGTTCCCGCCGCCAGGGTCAGTTCACGCTCGGTCAGAGCCTGAGCCTGCTGTCCCAGACGCTCCAACTGGTCCTGCGGAACACCCTGCAAAATCTGACCCGCAGCCTGCGGAACGGCCTTCACCACAATCAAATCGCGCAGACGCTCCAGCAGATCCTCCACAAAACGGCGAGGATCCTGACCGGTCGCCACCACGCGAGACACCGCGCCAAACAGCGTTGACGCCTCCCTGGCGCCCAGCGCCTCTACGACCTCATCCAGCAATTGGGCGTGCGTGTAGCCCAGCAGGGCCACCGCAAGGTCGTACTCAATACCCTTCTCGGAGGACGCACCAGCCATCAGCTGATCAAGAATCGATAGCGAATCACGCACCGAGCCACCGCCGGCACGAATCACCAGCTGTAGCACGCCCGGCTCCACCGCCACCTGCTCCTGATCGCACAGGGACTGCAGGTACGGCAAAAGAACCTCCGGCGGCACCAGGCGGAACGGGTAGTGGTGGGTACGCGAACGAATCGTGCCCAGCACCTTATTCGGCTCGGTCGTCGCGAAGATGAACTTCACGTGCTCCGGCGGCTCCTCCACAATCTTCAGCAGGGCGTTAAAGCCCTCGCGGGTGACCATGTGGGCCTCGTCAATAATGAAAATCTTGTAGCGGTCACGCACCGGCGCCAGGGTCGCGCGCTCGCGAAGGTCACGGGCGTGGTCCACACCGCCGTGGCTCGCCGCGTCCATCTCAATCACGTCGAGGGAGCCGCCGCCGTCACGCGAAAGCTCACGGCACGAATCGCATACGCCGCACGGGGTGGGGGTCGGGCCCTGCGCGCAGTTCAGGCAGCGCGCCAGAATACGGGCCGAGGTGGTCTTACCGCAGCCACGCGGTCCGGAAAAAAGGTAGGCGTGGTTGACGCGGTTCTTCTCCAGAGCCGTCATGAGGGGCACGGTAACCTGCTCCTGCCCGATGACCTCGGCGAAGGTCTCGGGGCGGTAACGACGATAAAGGGCAGTGCTCACGGCAACCTCTTAAGCTTGGGGATGCGGATAGGACAGTCCCTATCATTTTAGACGCTTTACCCCGTGCCCGAGCGGCCCGCCGTCACCGCCCGGCGAACCCCCGCCGGAGGTTCGGGTGCGGTGTTTGCACGGGCTCTGTTCGAGGGTGCGCGACGGGGTGCCGCGAGGATGCGCCGGCCCGCAACCACCGCGCGCTCGCCCCGAGTTCCCAACGCGCCAAAAATCCGGTACACTGGTTCTTGCCTCTTACGTGGCGTTATCTTGGAAAACTCCCCCAGGACCGGAAGGTAGCAAGGGTATTCGAGCTATGACGGGTGCGTAAGAGGTTTTTCTATACCCGAAAACAAGCCTTTCTCCTGAGAATGCGCACCCGTCATGTCCGTCTCACTGTCGTTCGACGGCTTCAACCCAGGATTCCGCCTCGTTAGGGCTCGGCGGCTTCGACGCAGGATTTATTGCCTCGCGCGCTCGGAATCCTGCGCCTCAGTTCGCTCGCTCGGAATCCTGGGTTTCAGCGGTTGCGTAAGGGGTTTTTCATGCCCAAAAACGGGTACTTGGATAGTTCGCACCCGTCATATGCACTACGTGCCCGCTCCGCTGGCGCTTCGCGGCTTCGGCTCCGGATTCCGCCTCGTTGGGGCTCGGCGGCTTCGGCGCAGGATTTATTGCCTCGCGCGCTCGGAATCCTGCGCCTCAGTTCGCGCGCTCAGAATCCGGATTCTCAGCGGTTGCGTAAGGGGTTTTTTCATGCCCAAAAACGGGTGCGTAGGCAGTCGGATACCCGCCACGCTCAGCAGTAATGTGCTTTCTATTACTTTTCCCCCGTAAGGCTTGCGCGGCATCGCAAACCTGTAGTAAAGTCTTATTCGTTGCCTACGCAATGCGCAGGGAACATAGCTGGAGGATTCGCCTAGCGGCCTATGGCGCACGCCTGGAACGCGTGTTGGGTTAACAGCCCTCGGGGGTTCAAATCCCCCATCCTCCGCCACCGATCCCCGGTCTTAGATTCTAAGGCCGGGGATTTTTTGCGCCCTTGCTACTATTTCCTCAGAGCCCCTCGGGGTCCGTGCCGCCGGGCGTCCGAAAAAACCTGCAGAAAGCACCACCATGATCTTCAAAAAAGTAGGCGACAGCCGCCCCTACCCCCAGCACGGCATGACCCACGCCGACTGGGGCGGTATCGCGCCGCAGCAGGTGCGTCTCGACACCCTCATCACCACCCAGAAGACCCTCAACCTTGAAACGCTCCTGGCCGAGGACTCCACATTTTACGGCGACCTCTTCCCGCACGTGGTCAAATGGGGCGGCGAACTCTACCTGGAGGACGGTGTGCACCGCGCGCTCCGCAACGCCCTGCACCGCCGCGCCGTCATGTACGCGCGGGTGCTCGACCTGGACTCCATCTCCCCGGCACTGCTGCCCGGGGCCCGCAACTAGGCGACGCCGGGCGGCTTTCCGAGCCCGGACCGCACGGTTGCCCGCAAACACGTAAAACGCAGGTGCCGAGCCATTCTAAGAAGGCTCGGCACCTGCGTTTTAAAGTTTCAACGTATACTTGCGCGACGGAACTCCGCCGAACACACCACCGCGGTAGAAAGGGGCTTACGCGGCATCCTTCCGGGCGGACTCATCCTGCGCGGGAGCCAGCTGGGGCGCGAGTCCCTCGGAGTCCAGGCGTACCGGGTTGCCCTCGGCATCGAAGCGGGCGCCCAGGCCCATCTGAATAAAGCGAATCGTGTTGAGAATCTGGTGCTCTCGGGTCTGCTCATCCGGCGCGTCCTCGGTGCGGCCCGCGCTCGAAGAAAGTGAGCCGTGCACCAGCATTGCCAGCTCACGGATATCGTTCTGCGGAATGTACTTCTCGGCGATGGCTGCCGAAAGAATGTTCGCCAGGACCATCTGCAACTCCTGCACGTGCTTGCCGAGCTTCGCGTAGGACTCGGGGGAGAGCATGGAGCGCATGGCCGGGCCCGGGGGCAGGTGGCGGCGCGCCAGGTCGTTGATCTGCAGGCGGATGTACACGGCCAGCTGGTCGATGGGGTTCTCGAAGCCCTCCAGACCTTCGCGTAGCTCCTTGAGGAAGCGTTCGGTCTCGTCCAGGGCGTAGGCGACCAGCAGTTCACCCATGTCGGCGAAGTAGTTGTACACGGCGGTGCGGCCGATGCCCGCGTTCTTAGCGACGTCGGTCATGGTCAGGCCGGGCAGGCCTCGGGTGTAAAGAATCTCGCCGAAAGAGTCCAAGATGGCGCGCTTGGTGTTCTCGCGCTGGGCGGCGTTGGTGGCTGCAGAAATACGTGGCATAGTGACACCTTACCGCAGAATGTCATCAAATGACGAATATACCGAATGTGTCACCAAGAAATTTGCCTAATTCATGCGAATTTTCGCGTTTATGACAAAAACCAGCCCCTACAGGAACCCCAAACGCGTCGCCGTCGCCAAATCCACACCCACCAACGACGCAATCGGATACCCCGTATGACCACGCCCCGGAGTCACCTGCAGGGCCGTCCGCGCGCCCAGCCCCTCATAGAACGCGATGCCCTCCTGCGCCGCAATACGCGCCGACCAGCTACCCTCAGCGCTCGTCGCCATGCGCCGCCGAGCCGAAGGGGAACGCCCATCCAAAACACCCACGTGCCAGCTCATCAGCAGATGCGCATGCGAAGACGGGCTCAACGCCGCCCGCTCACGCACCCGCGCAGGTATGCCGTCAGCGCCGCCTCCACCAATGAAGGTGGCACCGCCACCGTGAAGCCAGTCAATATCGTGCGACAGCAGCTCATAGCTGAGGAACTCCGCACCACCCGAATAGCCCGCAAGCCAGACGCGGCTCGTATCCACCCCGTACGCCAGGGCAATCTCCTCAATGAGGGCGCGAACCATCCTGCCGTTTGAGCGGGCGCGAACCCACCAGTTGTAGGTCAGCGGAGGCGCATAAGAATCGGTGTCGGTAAGGCGCGGCTCCCGCAGACTACCCGGCGACAGCACCGGCACCGACAGCATATTGAACTCAGCCGCCACCTGCGCCAGTTCGGCGCGCAGGGAAGAGCGGCGGCGCAGCAGACGGCTACCGGCGCGTGAGATATGGTCGCCGTCGAAGTAGAGGAGCAGCCCGGGTGCCCGGCCGGCGGCGGGATCGCTGAGCAGGTTGAGGTTATCCACGCGGTAGTAGATGGTGCGCCCGCGGTGCGAGAACGGGCGGTAACCCACAATTTCCGAGGAGGCGAGTACGAGCGGCTCAAATACCGTGGCGGCCGCCCGAACCAGGCGCGCCGCGCGGGGGAGGAGCGGATGCAACCGCGGAATGTGCGCGCTGAGCCGCCGCTGGTTGCGGTGGACCAGCGGACGACGCAGGCGGTGGCTCAACCTCTTCATGGCTCCATTGTAGGCAGAGCCTCGAAGCTGGGCGGCCACCTCTCGCCGCGCGCCGAAACGCCGTGGAGGTGCATGGGGCGGCTGCGGCCGAGCGTCCGAACTTTAGCGTGGGCGGCTCTCAACCTGCCCGGCGTACGGTATATGGGTACTATTAGAGAGGCTCGGGTGGCAGACGAGCCCACCGAACGCGGTCCACGCGCCGCATTTGAAGTTTACGGTGGTCAGCCCACCACACAACCACCACTAGAAACACAACGCATGAAGAAAGACTTGGGGAAAGTAATGGCTAAACCCGTTAGCGAATCTAAAGCTCAGACGAGCACCGTCAAGGTGCCCTGGGCCGGTCGCCGCGGCTACTTTGATCTGCTGCTGGGCGCATCCTGCGTCATCCTGATCATCTCGAATATTGGTGCAACCAAGGGCGTGCAGTTTGGTCCGCTGCCCTTCGATCTGCCCGTTATCGGTAACACCATCGTGACCGACGGTGGCTTCTTCCTCTTCCCCCTGGCCTATGTGATTGGTGACCTGCTCTCCGAGGTGTACGGCTTCAAGCGCGCTCGCCGCGCCATCGTTGCTTCCTTCGTGGCCGCCGCCTTTGCCGCCGTGTGCTTCCTGGTCATCATGTACCTGCCGGCCGCGGGATTCTACGAGAACCAGAAGTCCTTTGAGGCGGTGTTGGGCCCCGTATGGCAGATTTACGCCGGCTCTCTGCTCGGTTACCTGTGCGGCCAGACCCTGAACGCCTGGATCATGGTGTCCATGAAGAAGGCTACCAAGGGTCGTTTCCTGTGGCTGCGCATGATTGTCTCCACCCTGGCCGGCGAGCTGGTTGACACCTTGATTTTCTGCTCGATTGCGGCTCCGGTGCTCGGCATCGAGACCATCGAGGTTTTCCTGAACTACGTGCTGGTCGGCTACGTCTACAAGTGCCTGGTTGAGGTTATCCTCATGCCCATTAGCTACCCGGTTATCGGCTGGTTTAAGCGTCACGAGCTGGAGTACGTGGCCTAGCTCCAACACCGGACTGACGCACGGGGCCGCTCGATTGTTTTGCTCGGGCGGCCTTCCTCTATTCACACTTCATTTTCGATACACAGCATTCCTAACGAAAGCGACACGTTATGTCTACACTGCGGGAGAATACCTCTGAGCAGTCGAAGGGCGATTCCCTGAGTCGTTCCCTGTCCCACGGTCAGCTGACCATGATTGCGATGGGTCTGGCGCTGGGTACGGGTCTGTTCCTGGGCTCATCCTCCGCGATTAAGATTGCGGGTCCGGGCGCTATTGTCTCCTACGCGATTGGTTCGATGATTGCGGCGATTATCGCCGCCTGCGCGGGCGAGATGTCCGTGCGCCACCCGGTTCAGGGCGGCTTCGGAACGATTGCGAGCCGCTACCTGAACCCCTTTAGCGGCTACATCACCCGCTGGGCCTACTGGGCCTGCACCGTGCCGCTGGCCGGTGCCGAGCTGGTGGCCGTGGGCCATTACGTGGCGTTCTGGTTCCCGCAGATTCCCCTGTGGGCTTCGGTGACGTTCTTTGGCGTGCTGATCCTGGTACTGAACCTGGTGAGCGTGAAGTCCTTCGGCGCGTTGGAGTTCCTGCTCTCCTCGATTAAGGTATCTGCGGTCATCGTGTTCATGGTGATTGGCCTGCTGCTGGTGTTCGTGGGCCTGCCGAACCACGGCGCCGCAGGCGTGCAGAACCTTGTCAACGACGGCGGTTTCCTGCCGAACGGCCCTATGTCGATTTGGATTTCGATGGCCGTGGTCATGTTCTCCTTCGGCGGTGTCGAGATGATTTCGCTCTCCGCCGCGGAGGCGAAGGACCCCGCCCGCTCGGTGGCCTCCAGCGTGAAGGCGATGATTTGGCGTCTGTCCACCTTCTACGTGGTGTCCATGGCGATTATTCTGTGCCTGGTGCCCTGGCAGACGGCGGCGCAGAACTCTGACCTGACCGAGTCCCCCTTCGTGATGGTCTTCTCCGAGATGGGTATTCCCTTCGCGGCCGACATCATGAACTTCGTGGTGCTGGTGGCAGCCCTGTCGGGCGCGAATGCCTCGCTGTACGCGGCAACCCGTCTGATGCATGCCCTGGGCGCCGACAAGATGGCCCCCGCGGTTGCGGCCCGCACGACCTCCCGCGGCGTGCCGATGGTTGCCCTGCTGATTTCCTTCACCGGCGTTGTCGTGGCGACCGTGATGGCCGTGGCCAAGATCGGTAACATCTTTGCCCTGCTGATGGCCCTGGTGACCCTGTGCATACTGATTGTGTGGATCATGATTCTGCTGACCTACCAGGCCTACAAGAAGGACCAGGGGGATGCCTCCTCCTTCACGGTGCTGGGCGGCCGCTTGACGGCGGGGCTGGCCCTGGTGGGCGTGCTGGGCACCCTGGTGGCCCTGTTCATGCTGGACGGCTCGGGCGTGCAGGAGTCCATCATGGTGGGTGTGGTCTTCTTCGTGCTGATTTCTATCGGCTACGTGATTGCCTCGCGCCGCCTGGGCGGGTTCAAGCGCCCCGACCTGGATGCAATGCACGAGGCCGAGGAGCTACAGGCCCGAGCCACCGAGTCTTAGTCTCAAGTTGAGGTTATAGGATGGGGCGTCGCGGGCAAGAGCCGCGGCGCCCCGTCGCATCCGGTAGCTCCCGCCTCTGCCGCAGGACGTGCGAACCGGCACCCGTACAATGGAATTATTCGCGCCCGCGACCCAGCGGTTTTGACCCCTCGGTTTCTGCAGCGCGAGCACACAGCACACATCACGCCCTCGGGCGTACTAAAGGAAGGCACAGCCGTGTCCCACAATGACAGCACCCGCGGCCCCGTCGCCGCGGGAACCGCCGAGCCTCGAACCCTTAAGCGTTCCCTGTCCCACGGGCAGATGACCATGATCGTGATGGGTTCGGCTCTCGGCACCGGCCTTTTCCTGGGGTCGGGCACCGCGATTGCCATGGCCGGCCCCGCGGTTATTCTGACCTACGCCATCGGTTCGGCGCTCGCTTCGGTGATTGGCGCGGCGACCGGTGAAATGGCGATTCGCTACCCGGTGCGTGGCGGCTTCGGCACGATCGCGACCCGTTACCTGGGGCCCTTCGCGGGATTCCTGACGCGCATCGCCTACTGGACGGCGACGGTGCTGATTGCCGGCGTAGAGCTCGTGTCGGTGGCGACCTACCTGAACTATTGGTGGCCGCAGCTGCCGCTGTGGGTGGGCATCGCGGCATTCGGCGCGGCGCTGATTGTGCTGAACCTGACGAGCGTGAAGTCCTTCGGCATGCTGGAGTTCTTCCTCTCCTCGATCAAGGTCATTTCGATTGTGGCCTTCCTGCTGGTGGGCCTGTGCCTGATTTTCTTTGGCCTGCCCGGCCACGCCGCGGTGGGTACCGCAAACCTCTTCAATGACGGCGGTTTCATGCCTAACGGCCCGGAGTCGGTGTGGCTGTCGCTGGCCGTGGTGATGTTCTCCTTCGGCGGTATTGAGATGATCTCGATCTCTGCTGCGGAGGCGAAGGATCCCTCCCGTTCGGTGCGTTCCTCGGCGAAGGCGATGATGATTCGCCTGGCGACCTTCTACGTGCTGGCGGTTCTGATTGTTGTGGCCGTTATTCCGTGGCGTTCGGCATCGGGTCTGGGTGACGCGGTTGAGGCCTCTCCCTTCGTGCTGGTCTTTGAGCAGCTGGGCGTGCATGGCGTGGCGCACTTCGTGAACTTTGTGGTGCTGATTGCGGCCCTGTCGAGCGCGAACGCGAACCTGTACGCCGGCGCGCGTCTGCTGCACTCCCTAGCGGTTGACGGTATGGCTCCTCGACCGCTGGCCGGGGTGAACCGCGCGGGCGTGCCTGCGCGTGCCGTGTGGCTGTCGACCAGCGGCATGGTGATTGCTATTCTGCTGGCGCTGTACAGCCCCAAGGAGGCGTTCCTCTCCATGATTTTCGTGATTATGGTGTGCGCGCTGACCGTGTGGGTTCTGATTCTTTTCGCCTACATCGTGTACAAGCGCGTTGAGCCCGCCGCGCACGGGTTCCGTCTGTGGGGTGGACGCTTCACCGCCGGCGTGGGTATCGTGTTGCTTTTCGCGGTGTGGGTGGCGCTCTTTAGGGTGCGCGGATCCGCGATTCCCTCCGTGGTGGGCGTGGGCTACTTCGTGGTGCTGAGCGTTTTGTACTTCGCTCGTATCCGTCACAGCCACACGATTGACGACCAGACGTTTGCGGAGGCGCAGCGGGCGACGGAGGGCTACGACGCGGCGCAGCACGACGCCGACCACGCCCTCGAGACCGCGGCAAAGCTGGGACGCTAACCCCCCCGCGGTTCTCTCGCGGCGTGAACGTCAAGAAACGAAAAATACGGAAGATTAAGGCGGCTGCCGTAATATAACCGTAAAAATAACGCAGACCCTCAAAAGAGGTCTATTATAAATAGTGAACCGTATGATCTTGTATGCGTTCAAATGTCTGTGTGTTGGATGAGGCCTGAAAGCATCGTAGCTTTCGGGCCTCATCGTTTTAATTCGAGCAAATATTTTTAGTGGTTAAATTTCGGAAGAACATAAATTTTAATGTAAATATGTGTTTATGTGTGAATTTTCCGGAGTATTTCCGAAAGGAGTAGAGTTAAAGCCATGCGAAGCCACGAAAACCCCCAGAAAACCACTTCTGTGGCCGGCGCCTCCGCCGCCACGACCGCGGCCGATGAGCTGACCGTGTATGTCCCCGCCCGCTGGGGCGACATGGACGCCTACGGACACGTCAACAACGTTTCCATGCTCTCAATCATGGAGGAGGCCCGCGTGGCCCTCTTCGGCCCGCCGCCTTCCTCGGGACAGAAACCGACCGTGGCACCCAACCCGCCCATCCCGCTCTTCGACCTGGTGCCCGAGGGTGTTCAGGCCCTCATCGCCGAGCACGGCATTCGCTACCTTGCGCAACTGCCCTACACCGGCGAGCCCGTGCCCGTGCGTGCGCGAGTTGAAAAGGTGAACGCCGCGTCCGTGCGTATCGGCTACTCGATTCTCTCCCCGGTGGATCAGCGCGAGTGCGTGCGCGCCTTCACCGTGCTGGCCTTCTGGGACTCCGTGGCGGGGCGATTGACTCGACTCAGCCCCGAGCAGCGAGAGCTGCTCAAGGCCTTCCTACCGAAGGAATAAACGCGGGAGGGCACGGGCCTGCGTAGCCCGGATGGCTTGCGCGCAGGCCCGTATTCAGGCGGTGTTCACGGGAAACGCGTATGCTTAAGGTACCTTCTGCAAAGGGTGCAAAAGGTACAGCCCAGGAGAGAACAATGTCGTTTCACCACACCCAGGTAGCCCCCGCAGGCTGGGGTCGCCGCACCGTGCGCGCCACCGGATGCGCCGCCGCCCTGCTCCTCATCCTGACCGGATGCTTCGGCGGCTCCCAGAGCACCGCCGAGTCCTCCCCGAACCCCACCGCCACGGCCTCACCCACCCGCCACCCGCTGCCTTCCTCCACGTCGGCTCCGAACACACCGACGCCGCACGCAACGACCGGGCCGACCGTCACGGAAACCACGGCCCCCGCCTCAACCGCTGAGTCCGTCCCCTCCGCATCCTCGGCGGTTGCTGAGACAAAGGCAACCCCCGTCGCGGATACCAGCCCTGCCACCGCTGAGACGCCCCGCGCACCCGAGAAGGTGGAGGCCGAACGCGCCTCCGCCGGCGAGCGCTGCGGGCACATCGGTCGCAAGGGCTACCTGAAGACCGGCGCGGAAATCATGGTGCTGCGCGGCACCGTGGACTGCGCCCACGCCCTGGATGTGCTGACCGAATACGTCACTACCCCGCGAGCCGACGACAACCTGACTCAGAACCAGATCGCGAAGGTCCAGGACGCCACCTGCTACTGGAACCCGCAGTACGAGATGGTCGAAAACCGCCGCGAGGATCGCGGCGCCCCCGAGTGCACCATCGGCGAGGACACCGCCTTCGTGGCTCGCCTGCAGAACCCGGACGCCCCCGAGATCCCGTTCCTCATGGAGCCTGCCCGCTACGATTCCGGTGCCGGTTACTACCGCTTCAAGAGCTACGACGAGCGGACCGTCTGCGAGCTGAACCCCGCCGAATCCACCCTGACCTGCGAGCGTCGTCTGGGCGGTCAGCTCACCGACGGTAACGGCGCGGTGGGTCGTACCTTCTCGGCACCGGTGCGCGTCACCCGCATGAACTTTGCCACGGGAGCCTACGATGAGCGCGTGGAGGACACGACCCCCGCGACCCTGCACGCCGAGAGCACGACCGCGAACACGCTCATGCTGCGACCGAATAACGTGACGGTGTTCCCCACCGGTTCCGGCAAACAGATTACCTGCTACGGCGAGCCGGAGGACGGCGTGATGACCTGCCACGACGGCGGAACCTACTCGGTGCCCATTGGCGGCGGCCAGTTCTAGGTCGGAGTGAGATCCCGGGCGTGACGAATCGCGGAGGGGGCTCCCCGCAATGACGGGGAGCCCCCTCCGCCCATACATAGCTTGTGGAGGTGCGGCATAGCCCCCGCATAGGCGGCGTTCTAGAATGGTTAAGGAACCCGGAACCAAAGACGCAGAAAGGTCACCATGCAACCGGCACAGACCCCTCACCCGCACCGCCGGACGAAACGCTACGCCCCCGCAGCCCTTGGCGCGACGCTCCTGTTCGCCCTCGCGGCCTGCTCCGGAGGCGGCGGAACCTCGGCCTCGCCGAGCGTCACCGCGACCCCCAGCCCCAGCGCGACGAGCGCGAAGGCAACTCCCACCCCCAGCCCCACTCGCACCGTGACCGTCACAGAATCCACCCCGACCCCCGGAACGGTGCAGACCGCGACCGCGGAGGCGACCGTCACCCCGGGCACCATCACGACCGCAAGCGCTACGGCTACCGCGAGCGCGCAGACCGGCGGTCAGGCTCAGGCTTCTTCGACGGCCCGAGCTTCTTCGGCCCCCTCGAGCACCGCCTCGCTCTCCTCCTCCGAGGTGAAGTCCGCGGGAGGCACCTGCGGCACCCTGGAGGCCACCGGATACCTGAAGCACAACGCTACGGTTCAGGTGGCTTCGGGCGCGGTGGATTGCCTGTTTGCGCGTGAGCTGATCCGCCAGTTTGTGGTGCAGAACCCCGCCGAGGTGACCGACAAGGCCAATGGCGAGCGCGAGGTCATGTCGGCACGCTGCTACTGGAAGCCGGGCGACGGTGTGGACCGTGCGACCCCCGAGTGCGTGTCCCTGGACGGTGGGAACACCGTCATCACCGCGAAGCTGACCAACTAGCCGGCATCTCAAAGCCCGCGCGACTCAAGAGACGGACCCTATAGCACGAGCGCCGCGCTGACGATTGAATCGTCAGCGCGGCGCTCATGCTATTTCGAGAAGCCCACGCGGTGGGACCTACGCTTCATCGCGGGTGGCCAGCACGTCGTCCAGGCGGGCGAAGGTCGAACGCCAGGTGGTGCGCACCTCCTCGTGGACCGAGGGCGGCATGGGGCCAATCTCAATGACGATGCGGGTACCGGCTCCCACGCCGTCGGCGGTAATCACGGTTTCGGGGAAGAAACGGTGACGCTGGTACACCAGCACGCTACCGGGGTTGCCCAGGTGGTCGGGCAGCTGCTCGGCGTATTCGAGCTCCTTGAACGGTTCAATGCTCAAAAAGCGGCTCTGCAGAATGCAGGACACCGAGGGGTCAACCTCGTTGATCATGGACAGGCGCTGCATGCCGCCCACCACGGGTTCAAGCACCACGTCGGTGGGGCGCACGTGCCAGCCGGCGGGGCCGTACCAGCGGACCAGCAGTTCGGGGTCCAGGTAGGCGCCGAAGACGTCTTCGATGGGTGCGGCAATCTCGTGGTCGAAGACGAGGAGCTCCTCGTCGGGGACGTGGGTGATGCTCATGGGTTTCTCCTGATGAGGTCGTGGGCTGTGCGGTCGGCGGGCTTAGGGCTTCTTACCGGAGTAGTAGTTACCGAGGAACTCGTCGCGGTACTCGAAGTAGGTGCCGTCCTTGATGGCCTCGCGGGCGTCGTCCACCATGCGCACGATGAAACGCTCGTTGTGGATGGAGGCGAGGGTCGCCGCCAGGCGCTCGTCGGCCTTGAAGAGGTGACGCAGGTAGGCGCGGGTGTAGTGGGTGCAGGTGTAGCAGTCGCAGCCTTCGTAGATGGGCGAGAAGTCCGCCTTGAAGCGCGCGTTGGTGATGTTGTAGCGGCCGGTGGGGGAGTAGACGGCGGCGTTGCGTGCCACGCGGGTGGGGGAGACGCAGTCGAAGGTGTCTACACCGTTCTCGATGCCGACGAAGATGTCGTCGGGTTCGGAGATTCCGAGCAGGTGGCGGGGCTTGGACTCGGGCAGCTCTTCGGCGCACCAGCGCACGATGGTACCGAGGTTTTCCTTCTCGAGCGCACCACCGATGCCGAAGCCGTCGAAGGGCATGGAGCCGAGGTCCTGGCAAGCCTTGCGGCGCAGATCCTCGTACTGCGCACCCTGAATGACGCCGAACAGTGCCTGGTAGGGCTTGCCCACGCGCTCAGTGGTGAGGCGCTGGTGCTCAGCGATGCACCGCAGCGCCCACAGGCGGGTGCGTTCGAGCGCCTCCTCCTGGTAGCCGCGGGAGTTGTACAGGGTGGTCAGCTCGTCGAAGGCAAACATGACGTCGGCACCGATCTGGTGCTGAACCTGCATGGACACCTCGGGGGTGAAGCGGTGAATCGAGCCGTCAATGTGCGACTTGAAGTTCACACCGTCGTCGTCAATGTGGGCGAGGCGTTCCTTGCCCTTGGCTACGTCGTCGTCGCCGAGGGGGCGGCCGTCGGCGCCCTTAGCGTCCGCGACGGTACCCATGTCGATAACCTTCTTGAAACCGGAACCCAGGCTCATGACCTGGAAGCCGCCGGAGTCGGTGAAGGTGGGGCCGTCCCAGTTCATGAAGGCACCCAGGCCGCCTGCCGCATCCAGGATTTCGGGGCCGGGCTGCAGGTACAGGTGGTAGGCGTTGGAGAGCAGAGCCTGAGCGCCGAGCTCCTTCATGGATTCGGGCAGGACCGCCTTGACGGTTGCCTTGGTGCCCACGGGGGTGAAGGCGGGAGTCTGGATCTGTCCGTGCGGGGTGGTGATGACACCGGTGCGTCCGCGGAACTGTCCGCCGTTGGCTTCTACACGTTCAGCGCTGGGGGAGGCGGTGTCCGCCAGTCGGCTGGTGATGGTGAAGCCAAAGTCCTCGGTGGGGAAAGAATTATCTAGAACGCTCATTCTTCTCTCGATTGTTTGCTTTCCGTCTGAATGTCTACACCCTAGCCTACCGGAAAACCCCGCCTCTCTTGCCGGAGGCGGGGTTCACGAGAATTTAGCTGAGGGTAGCTGATCTTAGCCGGCGAAGTCGCCGAGCATATCCACAGTCGGCACGAAGAAGAGGGTGCCGGTCACCGCAGTGCTGAAATCCAGCAGACGGTCGTAGTTGGCGCCATCCACTCCCATAAACATGTTCATGAGCATCTTCCGAACGGTCGAGAAGGTGCTGGCGTAGCAGATGAAGTAGGTGCCCAGCTCGTTGTTACCCACGGTGCCGAAGGGCATGTTGTCGCGAATAACCTTGAAATCGTCACCGATATTGGCAATAGCGGAGTGCGAGTTGGCGGGCTTCTCGTCATCGCCCATCTCGATGTCGTCGTGCTTGGAGCGGCCGATGACCTTTTCCTGCTCCGAGACGGGTAGGTTGTTCCACGCGGTCATGTCGTGGATGTACTTCTGCACGAACTGGTAGCTACCGCCCCTGTACATGGGGTCGCTGTTACCGATGATGCCGAAGTATTCACGTGCCGCGGGGGTCTGCGGGTTCTCGGTGCCGTCCACGAAACCGATGATGGCGCGGCCGTCCCAGTAGCGGAAGCCGTGTACCTCATCCAGTACCTCGGCAACATCGCGCAGAGCTGCGGTAATAGCGGACGCCATATCGTAAGCGACCGAAGGCTGAGTCGCACGGATGTGGAAGTGCAGATCGCCGGGAGTGGACACCGCGGTGTGCTTGGGGCCCCTAATCTCCTCGAATTCTACGAGCTCCTGCGGCAGCGGCTTGGGCAGATCCAGAGTCAGCCACGCGTTGTGGCCGATGCCCAGAACGACGTTAGCGTTCTCGGGCGAGTAGCGGTTGGCGGCAGTGTGATTGAGGTTGACGACGAGCGCGCAGACGTTCTGAAAAGCCTCGACAATAGCGTCGTGAGAAGCGTCTTCCTTGAACTTCCACACCATGAAAATGGTGTTAGCGTTCGGGCTGGCAGTGACCTGTTGTGATTCTGGTGCTAGCATACCCTCACCCTACAGCGCGAGGGGTGGGCCCGCAATGAACCCACCCCTAACATACGCCCGGGTTTTAGTAGCCGCGGTGCGAGGCGACGTCGCGGGCGTGGGCCAGACGCGCCGCCGTCTCAAAAATAGTCCACGCCTGTAGCTGCGTGGAGAGCTCCACGGGTGCGCCGGGCTTCACGACTTTGCTCATCGGCTCGGTGAACCGTGGGGAGAACTGCACGAGCGCCTTACCGCGAATCTCGTTGGGATCGATACCCAGCTCGTTCATCGGCAGGTTCGGGTCGAACTCGCGGCGGCCCTCCCACAGGGCGCGGGCGGTCGAGTAGATGAGGCTGGAAGCCAGAGCGCGAGCCTCGTCGCTGAGCAGCGGCGAAGAGGCGGCCATGCCCAGGTAGCGCACCAGGATGCCGGTGAACAGGCCGCCGTCGCCGTCGCCGTGCGAGATGAGGATGCGGCGGCGCGCCCCCGAGACGAATTCGACCTCCTCGGTCATGTGCTTCACGATGCCCACGATAAGGCGTTCCGCACGCTCGACGGGATCCACCTCGCAGGGCACACCGGAGGCCGCCAAACTCAGCAGGGCACCCAGTGCGGTGCCCTGGTTGTAGGTGTACTCGCCGCGTTCGAGCTCGTACTCCTCGCTGCGAACGTTCACGCCGTCCATATAGAGCGAACGTTCTGCGTCCCAGAGGGTTGCGTTCATCCAGTCAATGAGGGCGGCGGCGGTGTGCGGGTCACCCGCGCGAGCGTATGCGATAGCTGCCGGTGCGGTGGCCGCGGCGTTCACGAAGTCGCGCTTGGACTTGCGCCAGCTCATGCCTCCGCCGGGCGCGAAGCCCTTGGCGAGCTGCTCGAAGAGGGCGGCCCCGGCGTCCTGCGCGGCCACGTCGTTTGCGCCGGTCAGCTCAATCGAGAAGGAGTTCATGCGGCCCACCGCGAGGGTCAGCCAGGCCATGTCGTCAAAGTAGTCGTTGGCGTAGCGGCCAAGGTTGCGCACGTTGATGCCGCGCAGCAGCGAGCGGGCACGGTGCAGCTGCTCCTGAGCCTCGGTGATGCGACCCTCGCGCAGGTGGCGCTGGCCGGCGTCGATGATGCACTCGAGCAGGTGGGCCTGCCACCAGTAGTGCCAAGCGTTCAGACGCTGGCTCAGCGGGCGGGGGTCGGGTACCTGAATGGATCCGATGAGCGCTCCGGGCACGCCGAGGATGCGGTGCACGAAGGTGTCGGTGACGCTGGCGGCCGCGGCCTCGGCGTGGGAGGAGGTGCGTTCCGCGTACTCGCTCATAGATGCCGGGGAGTGCGCGGTGTGGGAAGACGGCTGGGAATTCACGGTGCCCTCTATATGTGTACGGTGAAGTCTTACTTCTGCATTATCGCATTTTTTGGTGCCGGGTCATCACCGGTCCCTCCGGGGGTTCAGCTTGCTTCCCGCACCGCGCTGTTCTTGCGCTCCCATGCACTTAATGTGCGGCCGCTGCGCAGGCTGATGGGCTCGCCGGTGATGGGATGTTCGAAGCTCAAGGTGTAGGCCAGTAGTTGCAGCGGGTGCTCGGAGCGGTCGGGCCCGTCGGGGAGCACACGCGGGTAGAGTACGTCCCCAAGAATCGGGGCGCCCAGCAGGTTCAGGTGCGCGCGCAGCTGATGGGTCTTACCGGTGTGCGGGGCGAGGTCGTAGAGGCCCCACGGGCGGCCGGGTTCGACGCCCCAGGCCTCAGCATCGGCCGGGTCGGGGGTGAAGGTTTCCAGGATGCGCGCGGTGGTGAGGGTGTTCGGCTCCACGCCCCGCGCCACGCACTCCGTCTCAGAGAGCTGCCGGACCTGCAACACGTCGCGCACCTTCTGAATATGCGAGCGCACCCGCAGCCCCTCTGCGCTCAGGGCTTGTTTGGCGGCGGTGGGGTCGGCGGGCACCGGGGCCACGGCGCGGTAGGTTTTCGATACCAGGCGGTGCTGGAACATCATCTGGAAGGGGCGGCGCGCCTGAACGGTTTTGGCGAAGAGTAACACCCCGGCGGTGGGGCGGTCGAGTCGGTGAATTGGGATGAGCAGCGGGTTGCCCTCGCGCACGCGTAGCTTGGTCAGCGCGGTCTGCGCGATATAGGAACCGCGCGGGGTGGTGGGCAGAAAGTGGGGTTTGTCGATGGCCAGCACGTGCTCGTCCTCGTAGAGTACCGGCATGTCGGAGGGGAGTTCGGGCTCATCGGCGAGCTCGCGGAAGTACCAGATGCGCTCGCCGGGCGTGTAGGGGCTGGAGGCGGTCAGCACCGTGCCGTCATCCAGGCGCACCTCGCCGGTTTCGAAGCGGGAGTGAATAATCTGCGGGTCGTTCGGATAGAAGCGCGCGATGAGGTAGTCGGCAATCGTAGCGGGGATGCGTCCGCTGGGGGCGAGTTCCTCCGGGAGCTCCTCGGGGTGGGGGAGCACGAGCTGGATGGGGTCGATGCCGTTCTTCTGCGCCAGCGGAGGGGTCAGCAGGCGGCGATGCGTGCGGCGGGTGGGCTTGGCGTGCTGCGCGGAGGTTTTCTGCACGGAGGCGCTCCGGGTGGAGGTGCTCAGCTCCGGGGTGTTACGGGCCCTCGGCGTGTCGCGGTGGGAATCGTGGGTGGGCATGGCTCTACTGTACCGGTTGGCGCGGTGGCCTAGAGGAATCGCAGATTTATCTGACACTCATCTGCGCTTGTGGGAATAGGTGGGGATAAAAACGAAATACTCACACATTTTTGAAAATATTCGGGATTTAATTTAAAAAAATAAAGCTAGTTTTACAAAAACAAATGAATATATACGTTATTTTCGAAAACCCTGTCAAACCATCAGTAATAAATACTTCATTTAGAGTATATAGCCCATTGCAGATTAAAAGATGTGAAGCGTATAGAGACCTGGTAGGCTGAATAGCCTACGTCATAAATACTTTTAAAAAGGCTGAGAAGCGCATTAAAGCGTTACGATTAAGACACAGAAGTTCGAAAAATCGAACGAAGGGGTCGAAATGGGACAGAAACAGCGTAAGGAAGCAGAGATTAAAGGAACTCCCCCGGTTGCACCGGTGCAATCTGACACTTCACACGCACCTCAAGGCACAGTCGCCGAGGCTAAAGTTTCTGCGCCGTTCACCGAACAGGGCGCAGAACACCGCACCGCGGGTGCGTTGCGAATGGAACCGCACGAGCGTGAAGAGCAGATTCTTCAGGTGGCTTCGGAACACTTTGCGCGCAAGGGCGTGCTCGGCGCATCCATGAGCGCCATCGCTCGCGATGCGGGCATCACCCGCGCGCTGCTCTACCACTACTTCCCCGGCAAGGACTCGCTCGCCGCGGCGGTCACCCGCCGCGAGGCCAAGGCGGTCCTCGAGGCCCTGGGCGAGCATCACGAGAACCCCGAAGAGGCTCTGCGCAACGCACTGCGCACGTACTTCCTCGTGGTGGCAGGCGTCCCCACCCCCGGCGGTGAGGACTTCCCCAATAACCCCACGGACTACCTCGAATGGATGCTCAAGCGTACCGGCATGCCGATTAACGACCGCACCCGCGTCATTCTCGGCGGCTGGTTGCAGCTCGTGGATTACTTCGCCCTGCACGTGGTGCAGCTCAACCCCCGCGACCAGCGCACCGTGCGCACCCGCGGTCTGGGGCTGGAAGAAGCCATTGACCTGTGCCTGGGTGCCGTCGATACCCTCACCGGAGGCTACTAGCCTCACGGTCCACAAACTTCCCTCTCCGATGTTTGGTTGCAGGATTCGACGACAATGGGGCCGCGGATCCCCGGACGGATATTCCTCCGCCGGGCCCCCGGGATCGAGCCGGTGGGCCGAGGTATCGCGCCACGGCCCACCGTCTCGAGGACCCCGAGAGCGCGGCGGATTCCGGGAATACCATCCGGTTTGTGAGTAGGGAACGCAGAGCGCCCCGCACCTCCCTCATGGGGAGGCGCGGGGCGCTTTGTCGTGCGCGGAAGGCCCCCTGCGGATGCCTCGTCGCGTCGGGGAGCTTAGGTGCCTAAACCGGTACGGGCGAGCCGGCGCTAGAGAGGCCGACGCATGGAGAGCCCGCGCACCGTGGCGTAGAACCCCTGATGCTGCAGGGCGCGGCGCAGAATCTGCACCGGATCCTCACCCTGCCGGTTGAGGGTGGGGGAGTCGGTGAGAAGCTCCACGTCGTTGACCTTCTCAATCGAGATCTTATCCATGCCGCCCGAGTCCATCATGCGCGCGATGGCCGGGGCGGCCGCCTCGAGCAGAACCGGGTCGGTCGTAAAGATGAGCAGGGTCTTCGCGCCGCGCTCCAGGTAGAGCACAGGCGCACCATCCACGAGCACCACGCAGGCGCCGGCCTTGCGAGCCGGGCGGTGCCGCAGGGGTGCCGAGCCCTCCGAGAGCTTCGACAGCTCGGGCCAGGCGAGGGCGGCACCGTAGGGGTTGGCCGGGTCCGTGGCGGCCAGAAGCGTCACCGTGAACGTGCCGAACACCTCCTCGGTCGCGGTGCGGCGCGGTCGCTCATCGCGCGGGCCGAGGCGGTCGGCCGCCGAGCGTAGCGCATCCACCGTGGCGGGGG
>ERZ773044.20-NODE-20-length-139704-cov-11.5338_pt1 | contig 139704 bp, 120 predicted proteins | sample MGYA00511897_ERZ773044 | MGnify/ENA primary metagenome ERZ773044 (study PRJEB29015, sample SAMEA2738116) | human oral metagenome | biome: human oral; feature: human-associated habitat; material: saliva | place: China | collected 2170 ...
TTCATATATTTAAGCCCTATCTATGAGCTATCCGCTAGACACCGCCTCCGTCAGAAGAAGTCAATGTCGGGGAGGCCCGCAAAAATATCGGCAAAGAACTCGTACGTACCCCGAACGAAGCGCTCGCCGCCGTCCTCCACCTCGCTATCAGCCCGCGAATACGTGAAAAGGCCACCAATAATCTTCACACCAAAGAAATACAGCCCAACACAGCCAAGGACCAGAGCCACCAAAGGCATCACCAGCATGACTACAAAGTGAAGAATCACGTTATCAATCGAGCTGCCAAGCAGCACCAGGCCAACAATGACGACCCCCATCACCACCAGGCACACGGGCACGCTCACAACGTACATGCCCCAGGCGGTAATACGCAGAACAGTCTTCCAGAAGCCGCGGCGCGGCTTCTCCTGCAGATAATCTGCGGGATGCGGAAGATACGTATGCTGAAGGGCTGGCTGGTTGCTCATAGGTGGTTGTCTCCTGACGTACTCGGTGTATACATCAACATTCCCGAGAATACGTCACCCACCTGGGCAATTCCTTAAAACGGGTGCGAGCAAGCAAACCACGCCCGCTAGAGCACCTCGGGGTGGACCGCCACCTCCACGGCGGCGGGCAGCACCCGCGCGCTAATGCGGTGCGCCGACGGCGCCGGGTCGCCATCCACCTCAACCGGCTGCGCACCATCCGGGAATTCCAGCACCACCTCGGACCCCACCAGGTGGCGAATCACCGGTAGCTCAACGCGCGGCGAACCCAGAATCGTGCGACGCATCACCTTCGCCATCAGCAGGCCCCACTCCACCAGGTCACGCGGGGACGCCACAATCACCTCAAGCTTGCCGTCATGCACATCCGCCATATCCGCCAGGCGAATACCGCCCTGCAGGCGACCGCAATTCGCAACCAGCACCGAACGCATGGGCAGGATGCGAGGCTCCCCACCGTCCACGCTGATGCGCACCGGATGCGACCTGCCCAGCATATGCTTCATGCCGGACTGCACGTATGCAACCCAGCCGAACTTCGCCTTAATCTCCTCGTTCGTATCGTTCATGACCAGCGCGTCGAAGCCGGCACCACTCATTACAAAGAACGTGTGTTCGGTTTCTTCGCCGGGGGCGCTCGTCGTCGTCATCTCAATCGCATCAACGGCCTGACCTGCACCGTTGAGCGCAATATCAATACACGCCGCCACGTCACTGACCGGGATGTACAGGTTGCGCGCCAGCAGGTTGCCGGTGCCCATCGGCAGAATACCCAGGCGCGGCTTGCGCCCCTCGTGATGCGCCAGCGCCGCCGCCACGGCGCGCACCGTACCGTCACCACCTGCGGCAATCAGCAGGTCAACGCCCTCGGCAATCAGCTCGCGGGCGGCCTCTGAGCCGGGCTCGTCCACGCGGGTGGTGCGCACCAGCGCCTTCGGGTGGCCGTTCGCCGCGAGGATACGTTCCAGAATCTCGACGGTGGCCGCGGCACCCGGCTTGCTCGGGTTGTACACCAGGCCCACGTGACGGCTGGGGCCGGCAGGCAGGGTCGGCAGAACGCCGAAGGGCGCACCCAGCTCGATAGCGCGTCGGCGCGCCTTCTTGCGGGCACCAGTGGCGGAGGCGGTCAGCGCCGCCGCCGCGGAAACACCAAGGAGTTTACGGTATAGAGGCATAGTTCTTAGACTACCGGGATACGCGAAAACCCGCCCACCGGTTACGCGGTGAGCGGGTTTTCGACCGAGTTTGAGATTACTCAGCGGCTACAGCGGGAATAACCTCGGCGCCACCCATGTAGAGATGAGGGAGCCGGGTGCGAGCGCGCGAGGCACCAAATCCCCCGCCGGAGTGGAGACTCACTCCAGCAGGCATCCCTTACTCAGCGGCTACTGCCGGGATAACCTCGGCGCCACCCATGTAGGGGCGCAGAGCTTCGGGGATTACCACAGAACCATCTGCCTGCTGGTGAGTCTCCAGGATGGCTACCAACCAGCGGGTGGTTGCCAGGGTGCCGTTCAGGGTTGCCACGGAGCGGGTGCGGCCCTTACGCACGTTGCCTGCCTCGTCCACGGTGTCCGGGGTGCGCTCGCGGATGTTCAGGCGGCGCGCCTGGTAGGTGGTGCAGTTCGAGGTGGAGGTCAGCTCACGGTAGGTGCCCTGGGTGGGGACCCACGCCTCGCAGTCGAACTTGCGGGCTGCGGAGGTGCCCAGGTCGCCTGCGGCGGTGTCAATCACGCGGTAGGCGAGGCCGCAGCGCTGCAGCATTTCCTCTTCGAGGGACAGCAGCTTCTCGTGCATCTCTTCTGCCTGCTCGACGGGGCAGTAGACGAACATTTCAGCCTTGTTGAACTGGTGCACGCGAATGATGCCGCGGGTGTCCTTACCTGCGGAGCCTGCCTCGCGGCGGTAGCAGGAGGACCAGCCCAGATACTTCTTCGGGCCCTTCTCAAAGTCGAGAATTTCGTCGGTGTGGTAGCCGGCGAGCGCCACCTCGGAGGTGCCGACCAGGTACAGGTCGTCGCGCTCCAGGCGGTAGATTTCGTCGTCGTGCTTGACGTTGAAGCCGGTGCCGTTCATGATTTCGGGGCGTACCAGGGTGGGGGTGGTCATCATGGTGAAGCCGTGCTGGGTGGCCAGGTCGAGCGCCATCCACATGAGGGCCTGCTCCAGGCGGGCCACCTGGCCCTTGAGGAAGTAGAAGCGTGCGCCGGAGACCTTCGCGCCGCGTGCCATGTCGATGCCGTCGACGAGCTCGCCGATCTCAAGGTGGTCGCGCGGCTCGAAGCCGTCAGCGGAGAAGTCGCGGGGGGTGCCGACCTTCTTGACGACCACGTAGTCGTCTTCGCCGCCGGTGGGCACGCCGTCGATGATGAGGTTCTCGATGCTGCTGATCAGTTCCTCGTATTCGGCGGTCTTCGCCTCGGAGGCTGCCTTCGCCTCGTTGACGCGGGCGGCCAGTTCCTTGGCCTGTGCGACGAGTGCGGGCTTTTCTTCCTTGGGTGCCTTGGCAACCTTCTTGCCGAAGGCGTTCTGCTCGGCGCGCAGGTTCTCGTATTCGCCGATGAGTGCACGGCGTGCGGTGTCGGCTTCGAGGATGCGGTCGACGTGGGTTTCGTCCTTGCCGCGTGCTCGCTGGGAGGCGCGGAAGACGTCGGGGTTTTCGCGGAGGAGGTTAATATCAATCACTGTTTTATCCTACCTAATCTTGCGGTGGGTTGTGGGTGGGGTTTGCGCTGGTGGGGCGCGGGTAGGTGCGGGGGTGGCTAGCGGCGCTGCAGGTGTGTGGGGCGGCCGTTCGGGAAGAGCGATTCCAGCCACTCGTGCGCGGAGTCGAAGGAGGCGTCGGAGTGGATGGCGTCGACTTCGGTGTTTTCGTGGTCGGCGCGCGGGTAGGAGCCGAGGAATTTCAGCGTCGGGGAGACGCGGTGCAGGCCGCGCAGCGCGTCGCGCATGCGTGCCTCGTAGATGTGGCCGTCGGCGTCGATGCTGAACGAGTAGGAGCCCATGCCTTCGCCGGTGGGGCGCGATTCGATGCGGGAGAGGTTCACGCCGCGCACCGAGAACTGTTCGAGCAGTTCCATGAGCGCGCCGGCGCGGTTGGCGGGCAGCGGCACGGTCAGGGTGGTCTTGTCGGAGCCGGTCGGCTCAGGGATGTCGGCGATGCGTGAGAGCAGCACAAAGCGGGTCACGGCGTTCTTGTTGTCGCCGATATTGTCCTGGATGACGTGCAGTTCGGGGTGGTAGTTCAGCAGCGCCGGGGAGCAGATCGCGGCGTCGTAGGTGCATCCCTCTTCGAGCAGGCCGACGGCCGCCGCCGCGGTGGAGGAGCCAGGTAGGTACGCCGCGGTGGGCACGTTCTCCTGCGCCCAGCCGCGCACCTGCGCCCAGGCGTGCGAGTGCGTGGAGATGGTCTTGACGTCCTCGATGCTGATGGGTTTCGCGGCGACCAGCACGAAGCGGATCGGCACGAGCACCTCGCGGATGATGCGCACACCCTCGCTGGCCGCGATAGCGTCCAGGGTGGCGCTCACGCCGCCCTCTACGGAGTTTTCGATGGGCACCATGGCGGCGTCCGCCTCGCCCGCGTTGAGGCGTGCGAGCGCGTCGGGCACGCTAGTGGCGGGGATGCGTTCGGCGTCGGATGCGCCGGGAACGCTCAGCAGGGCGGATTCAGTGAAGGTGCCGGAGGGGCCCAGATAGGTGTATCGCATGGTCACCATGGTATCGGGTTGGGGTCGGTATCGGTGGGGTTTCGCCTGTGCTGTATGCATCTCGGAATGGCTTCGGTCATGGGTTGGCGATTTTAGGGGTGGGTTAGTGACGTTGGGGGTGGTTAAAACCCACCCCCAACGTCACTAACCTATGACTGAAAAAACTACCCTATCCCCGGAGGAACTAACCTATCCCCGAAACCTAACCCGCGACTGAAAACCTAACCCGCGAACTGGCGCACCCGCGCGGTGTCCCAGTACTGGGCGGGTACGCCTCCGCCCATGAGCTCACGGGCGATAGCGGCAGCCTGCACGGAACCGGCCTCCGGCAGGGGCGCGTGGGAGCCGGCAATAATGACGTTGCCGCGGCGGCGGCCCTTCAACATGGCCGAATCCGCCACGATGCACACGTACTCGAACACCTCGAGCAGGGCAGCGGCCTCGGCGCGGGCACCGGTCAGCGCAGGCCCGTCACCGCAATTGAGGATGTACAGGCCGCCGGATGCCAGCGACTCGGCGACGGTGCGGGTGAACTCGACGGTGGTGAGCGCCTCGGGGGTGGTGTCACCGGCGAACACGTCACGGATCAGCACGTCACGGGATGCGGGCGCGAAAGTCGCGGTGACGGCGCCCGCCTCGCCCACACGAATTTTCACGCGCGGCGCCTTGGGGATGTCAAACCAGGCGCGCACATACTCGGCGAGCTTGGCATCCAGCTCGACGACCGTGTTGCGGCTCGTCGGGTACAGGTCAGCGAAATAGCGCGCCATGGAACACGCGCCGCCGCCCAGGTGGGTGATGCGCAGCTTCGCGGCGTCCAGGTGCTCCTCCACGTGCGAGGAGACGACCGCGGCAATCCAGCGCATGTACTCAAAATCCAGCTGGCGGGGTTCGCCCACGATTACGTGGGAAGACTGCACGCCGTTGATGAGCAGCAGCCAGCCGTCGGCGTGGTAGCCGTCGGGGACGAGCTCCGCCTCACCCGTAGAGATGGGGTACACGCCTGCCACCGCGCCCTGCACGGGGGTGTTCTCGGTATCGTCAGCCCGGTTCTTCTGGTTCTTCTGCGCCTTCTGGGATTTCTTCGGTGCCCTGCTCTTTTTCGCCATACCCTCTAGCCTAGCCGACGACCCGCCCCCGGTCAGCGCCGCACCTAATCGGGGGTGGGCCGCCCGACGGCGCTCGCATCCCGGGGTGCCGCTCCTGCACGCCCCTAGCGTACGCACCCGCAAGGAACCGCCTTCGCAGAAACAGGCTGAGTAGACTGGGACCCATGGGATTTGTATGTCAGGGCCGCTACGCGCTCGCACCAATTGAATCGACCGACGCCGAAAAATACGTCAACCTGCAGCTGGACTGCATGGAGCAAACCTACGACCCGATCTACTTCGACACGCTCGGCGAAAGCTTCACCGCCCGCCACCGCGCCGAACGCAACGAATACCTCGAAGACTTCCACCGCCACATCTCCTCCCCCACCGTGCGCGGATTCTTCGCCTACGAGGTGCCCGGCTGGACCCCCGACGGTGGACTCTCCTGCGCCGTGGGCACCCAGATCGACTGGGAGAAGCCCGTCGGCATGGCGCTCTCCCTGTGCGAGCCCTCCTCCTGGGAGCTCGAACGCGCCGATTCCATGCCCGAGCTGCCCGCGGGCACCCGCAAACTCACGCACCTGTACACCCTCGACCACACGCACGGCACCGGCCTCGGACAGGCGCTCTACGACTCCGTTATCTACCCGGGCGAAAACTCCTACCTGTGGGTCATGGCCGAAAACGAACGGGCGCTCTCTTTTTACGAGCGCCTCGGCTACCAGCGCAACAGCATCGAATTTGAGGCACGCGGCATATGGGCGCCCGGCCACAGCGTACGGTACGCGCGCATCCTCAACCCGTAAAACCCGTAAACGGGCGGGCCAGACGGCTAGTCCAGCAGCTGCGGGCACCGCGAGGCACGCGGCCGGCCCCGCCCGGGACGCCGTGCGACACATCGCACCCTGAACGCTGTTAGGCACCACACCCGCAAAGTCTTAACATAGAAAGTGACCTACGCTCGACGCACACCGCACAGACACAGGGAACCCCTGCGCACGCGCGGTACCGGCGCCGAACGCCACCCCACCGAAGGAAAGTAGAATATGACCACCGGTCTTTACCTCTCCGCTACGTCCCCGAACTCGGGCAAGTCCCTGATTGCCCTGGGCCTGGCAGACTCCCTGATTAAGCGCGCGGACCGCGTCGGCTTCTTCCGCCCCGTCTTCGACGGCGCAACCATCGCCGACGACCCCGTAGCACGCCTGATTCGCGAGCACTTCAACCTCTCCGAGGAGCAGGTCGGCGGCGCCGTCTCCATGAACGACGCACTCGCACTCATCGCTGAGGGCGACACCGAAGAGATTTCCTCCCGCGCGGTATCCGCCTACGAGAAGGTCGCAGCCAACAGCGACGTCGTGATTGTTGACGGCGCCTACCTGCCCGCCAACGCACTCGCAGTCGAATTCGACCTGAACGTCCAGATTGCACGCGACCTGGGCCTGCCCGTCGTCGCTATCGTCGGTGCGCAGGAAGCCACCGTCGAAGAGGCAGTCACCGCCGTTGACGTGGCCCGCACCGAGCTGACCGCATCCAAGGCTGACCTGCTCGCCGTCATCGTCAACCGTGCAGAGCCCACCCTGCGCGAGGACATCGAGAAGTCCGTCAAGCGCGGCGAGGCAGACCTGCCCGTCTACGTGCTGCCCGAGATTTCCGAGCTGACCGCTCCGACCGTCGGTGAGGTGGCCGAGGCCCTCAAGCTCGACACCGCCGGCGTGAAGGCTGAGGACCTCAGCCGCGATATCCACGGCATCAAGGTCGCCGCCATGACCGTCTCCAACTTCCTAGGCCAGTTCGTCGACGGCGACTTCGTGATTGTCCCCGGCGACCGTGCAGACATCGTGGCCGCAACCCTGGCCTCCGCGCTGGCACCGTCCTTCCCCGCTCCCTCGGGCGTGCTGCTCACCGGCGGCCTGGACGACGTTTCCGGCCAGCACACCGCCGTGGGCGAGCTCATCAAGAACGCACCCTTCCCGGTGCTGTCCACCGAGCACGACACCTTCAAGTCCGCACGCGCCGTCTCCCGCGTGCACGGCTCCCTCGAGAGCGGTCACCAGCGCAAGCTGGCCGCCGCCCTGGGTGGCTGGGACGAGCACGTCAACAAGGACGAGCTGCTGTCCCGCCTGTCCATCGAGCGCCCGGCTTCCATGACCCCGCTGCGCTTCCTGCACAACCTCATCGAGACCGCACGCGCAAACCGCCGCTCCGTGGTTCTGCCCGAGGGTTACGACGTGCGTATCCTGCGTGCCGCCGAGATTATTGCTCGCCGCGACTTCTGCGACCTGATCCTGCTCGGCAACCCCGCAAAGATTGCCGAGATTTGCCAGGCTGAGGGCATTGAGCTGCCCAGCTCGATCCGCATTATCGACATCGAGAACAACGAGTACTCCGAGGACTTCGCAGCAACCTACGCTGAGCTGCGTGCACACAAGGGCGTCACCATCGAGGCCGCTCGCGAGCGCATGACCGACCCCTCGTACTTCGGCACCATGCTCGTCTACAAGGGCATCGCCGACGGCATGGTTTCCGGTGCTGTGAACACCACCGCGAACACCATCCGCCCCTCGCTCGAGTTCATCAAGACCCGCCCCGGCACCAAGATTGTGTCCTCCGTCTTCCTGATGCTGATGGAAGACCGCGTTCTGGTCTACGGCGACTGCGCAGTGAACCCGAACCCCAACGCAGAGCAGCTGGCCGACATTGCGAAGGCATCCGCGGAGACTGCACGCCAGTTCGGTGTGGAGCCGAAGGTTGCTATGCTGTCCTACTCGACCGGTACCTCCGGCGCTGGCGCAGACGTGGACGTTGTGCGCGAGGCAACCGAGATTGTGCGTGCTTCGAACCCCGACTTCGCGGTCGAGGGCCCGATCCAGTACGACGCTGCTTCGAACATGTCCATTGCGTCGACCAAGCTGCCCGGTAGCGAGGTTGCTGGTCAGGCTACCGTGTTCGTCTTCCCCGACCTGAACACCGGTAACAACACCTACAAGGCTGTTCAGCAGTCTTCGGGTGCTGCCGCTGTGGGCCCGGTTCTGCAGGGTCTGCGTAAGCCCGTGAACGACCTGTCGCGCGGTACCACCGTTGAGGACATCATCAACACCGTTGCGATCACCGCAATTCAGGCGCAGAGCCTGTAAGGTGCACGCGGCGCTGTAGCGTGAAGGCTGCGGCGTTCCGTTGACATAGAAATCTCCCGCGCTGGGCGGGGCATGCCGTGAAGGTGTGCTCCACCCGGTGCGGGAGATTTTTTGTGCTGACTTTTACCTTTAATGCGCCGAGAAGCCACATGTGTTTCGAAAAGCAACATGTTTGGTGGCTTCTCGAAACACATGTGGCTTTTCGCGGAAGATGCGGGACAGGATTTTTGTAATTACAGGATTCCACCGCCAACCACCCCTACCCCGTGAGCCGGTGACCACCCAGGCAGCGGCAAACCGCCCGGGCTGCTAGGCTGCTGCTATGACCACGACTGACGAAACTCTCCCCCTGGGGCTCTACGAACACCTCAAGAGCGCATCGCTCATGGGCCGCGCCGTCCCCGAAGGCGCGCAATGGCAGGAAGAAATTCTCAAAAAGGACGACTACAACATCCCCGAACTGCTCACCCAGTTCTTTGCCACCCAGCTGACCCCCGCCCTCGAAAGCCTCAAAACCCCTGCTGACCAGGTGGAACTCGTCAACCGCATGATGGCGCTCCTGCCGCAGGAGGCCGACAAGCAGAACGATTCGTTGCTGACCGACGACGACAGCAACGTAATTCAGATGCGCGAGCTCGCCCTCACTGACGCAAAAACCGCGCGCCCCGATATTCCTCTGAGCGACGTCGCTCTAATGACGAATACTTCTAAAGACCTAAATCTCAACACTGAAATTCAGAAAGAATTAGAAAGTGCAGACCGTGTAGATTTGCTCTGCTCTTTTCTTAAAATGTCCGGCGTTAATAGTTTGAGTGAGCAGCTTAAAGCTATTAAAAATCGCGGTATTCCTTTCCGCATTATTACCACCACTTACATGGGCGCGACCGACCGCAAGGCTATTGACCGCCTCGTCAAAGAGTACGGCGCGGAGGTGAAAATCAGTTACCAGGGTGACAGCACCCGCCTGCACGCGAAGGCTTGGCTGTTCCACCGCAAAACCGGTATGTCCACCGGTTATGTGGGCAGCTCGAACCTGTCCAGTGCCGCGCTCACTGACGGCCTGGAGTGGAATGTGCGTATCTCCAGCCCGATTACCCCCGGCCTGATCCGCCAGTTTGAGGGCATGTTTGAAAGCTACTGGAAGAGCGGCGATTTCACTCTTTACACCGCCTCTGACCAGGAGAAGCAGGAGCTCGACACCGCCCTGGCCAAGGCGGATATTACCGGCCGTAAAAGCAAGGGCCTGGAGTACGATATCGACTCGTCCCTGCTGGATGTGCACCCGTTCCCGCATCAGGTGCGCATGCTTGAAGAAATGCAGAACGCTCGTTCTAAGGGTCGTCACCGCAACCTCGCCGTGGCCGCAACCGGCACCGGAAAAACCGTGTTCTCCGCCCTCGATTACAGGCACCTCTGCGAGCAGTCCGGCAAAAAGCTGAAGCTGCTTTTCATTGCGCACCGAAAAGAAATCCTCGACCAGGCGCGCCGCACTTTCGGCGACGTCATGCTTAAAGGTAATTTCGGTGAACTTCTGACCGGAGGCAAAAAGCCCGAATATAACGAGGCTGTTTTTGCGACCATTCAAACTTTGTCAGGTGCTGCCCTTGAGAATTACGCGCCGGACTATTTCGACGTCATCATCATGGATGAATGTCACCACATTGAGGCCGCTAGCTGGGACAAAGTTTTTAACTATTTTGAACCCCGCGAATTTATCGGCCTGACCGCAACCCCCGAGCGAGAAGACGGAGTGAACATCGCCGACAAGTACTTTGGCGGCTACGTGGCGACCTCAATCCGTCTGTGGGATGCACTCGAAGACAACCTCCTCGTACCCTTCCAGTACTTCGGTATTACCGACGGCACCGACCTGCGCCGCGTCAACGTTCGGGGTGGCCAGTACGACGAAACCGACCTGGAAAAGCGGTACACCGACCACAAGGATGCTGAACGCCGCCTGCGCATCATCGTGAAGGAGCTACGCGAGAAGGTCGACAACCCCCTGCGTATGAAGGCGCTCGGCTTCTGCGTGAGCGTCAAGCACGCCAAATACATGGCCCAGAAATTCAACGAAATAGGACTCCCGGCAGACTGCTTGGTGGGTGCGGATTCCGCCGAGCGTCGTGCCGAGGTTATGGGGAATCTTGCGGATGACAACCACGAGCTGACGACCATCTTCACCGTGGACCTGTTCAACGAGGGCGTCGATATTCCGAACATCGACACGCTCCTGATGCTACGCCCCACCCAGTCGCTCACCCTCTTCCTGCAACAGCTGGGCCGCGGCCTGCGCCGTGCGCCGTTGAAGTCTGTTCTGACGGTCCTCGACTTTGTGGGACATCAGAACAAGAACTTCATGATTCACAGCAAGTACCGCGCTTTTGCACAGAATGGGGTACTGACTGAACGCGATATCGATACCCCTCAGCTACCGGCTGGATGCTATTTCTCGCTGGATGAAGTGACCCAGAAGCAGGTTATCCAAAAGATTCGCGAGTCCCTGCGCATGAATCAGAGCGCCCTCATCGACACCGCAAAGAGCTACCTGGAAGATATGCGCCGAAACTCCACGGACCTCGATATTCGTCCCACCGTCATTGACTTCATCAACCGCTACGGATTGGGACTGCCGCAGATTTACGGCCGTAGCAGTAAGGTGCCCCTGCCCGGTGTCGCTAAGCCCGTCGCAACAACCTGGACTAGCCTCCAGGCTGCAACTGGGCTGTACCCCGACCTGGTGGTTCCCTTCCATGACAACGTGGCCGTCGAGACGAATAAGCGCACTAAGGCACTCACGCACGTGCACGACACGTTCCGCATTAACGCTTACCTGGAGCTGCTGAACACGGATATCCTGGAGCAGGACATGACCGATGAACAGCGCCGCCATGCATGGATGCTACTGTTCTCCATCTGGCCGAAGGCCAAGTGGGACGGCTCCACCAAGAAGTTCACCCTCGACGAGGGCCTGGCAACCCTGCGCAAGAACCGCGGTATGTTGCAGGAGTTGGAGAGCGTCTGGAACTTCAATGCCGCTACGGATACCGTCTCCACCCTGCCGCTTTTTGAGGGCGAAGGCGTTCCTCTGCGCACTCACGCCTACTACTCCCGTGAGGAACTATTTGCTGGTCTGGGTGGTCAAGAGGGAAGTTTTGGTGTGCCAGCCGGTTTCCAGCAGGGTGTCAGGACCTTCAGCTCGTCAAGCACTACAGCACTACTGGTGACGTTGGAGAAATCCGAGAAGCACTTTTCACCGGCCACCATGTACAAGGACTATGCCATCAGCAGGTCTGAATTCGCATGGGACTCGGATAACAAGACCTCTGCTAATACTGAGATAGGGCAGGTCCTCCAACACCATGAAGAGTTGGGGCGCCGCATCGTTCTTTTTGTTCGCCATGTCAAGACAGACGATCTAGGCACCAGTCCATACATGTGCCTGGGCACCGTGAAATACATTTCTCACGAGGGCTCTAAGCCGATGCATATTCGCTGGGCGCTGGACCGCCCGATGCCGGCGTCCATGTTCCAGATCGCGAAGATTGCTTCGTAGGGAGTGAATAACCGCAGCAGGCGGCCCCGGATGCGTGTGTCCGGGGCCGCCTGCTTTTTTAGGTGGATGTTTTCGATAGATCGTGTATTCACCGCGGGTTTTAAACCCGCGGTGAAGGCGCCCTATCGACCAGTCCCAACACGAGAAGCCGCACACACCACCCGGCAGACGAAGACGCTCGAACAACGAACTTTCACCACCAAAAACCTCAAAAGACTGCAAAAGATGGCAAACATCCTGTAAGGTGGTTCTGGGACCCAAAGCGATGCACCGGTGCATTGATAGCGCAGGAAACCTCGTCTGGGCGCTTTTGGATACGTTGCTGTACCTAAAGAAAGCTTCTCGACTAGTACATATACACACCATCACCGACGATTGGAGCACCTCTAATGGGACCTGAATCCGTTTTGACCCGCCGCACCCTGCTGAACGGCGGCGCACTCTTCGGCCTGACCGGCCTGCTTGCGGCATGCGGTCAGCAGGCCGCTAATGAGGCTGCCGGCTCGACTTCTTCCGGCGCATCGAGTGAGACTGCTTCGGCAACTGCTGTGGCTACCGATGCGTCTTCGGGCTCGGCAACCCCGAGTCCGGTCATTACCCGCGGCTACTCCGGCGGCTCAAAGGCACCCGACGGCGAGTACCGCAAGGCTGACGCGTATGGCCCTGCACAGAATGTCCCGAAGCCCCCGAATCGAAAAAAATACCCCGAAACTCAAGAAGGGGCTCTCGACATGATGAACGACTGGACCATATCTCATAACTATGCGATTCAGACGGGTAATTGCGAATATGCGAAATCTTATGTGAAAAAAGAAACTGATGAAGATAAATTCTATGGATATGTCGAGCGTCTTTATAAGCGTGGTGGATGGATTATTAACGGGCTTGATAAATACCAGCTTGAGGGCCAGTTTATCTATGATGAAAAATCTAAAGAATATACCCTCATGCTAAAGCATATTTGGGAATATGCAATGTATGTTGAACCTGATGGGTCATATACCGAGGACGCCAATACAGCAGAGGGGGATGATAACGGCGCTTATATTCTCAAGTATTCAGAAGGGTTTTGGACAATCGTTGGTTCACTCTCCCAAGAGCAGCTGAAAGAAAAAGGGTTGTTGAAATAGTATGCTACGTATTAGGAAAATGGGAAGTGCATGTTCGCTTACTTTTGCACTTATCGCATCATCTATTTTTAGTAATATTCCTCCTGCGGGGAGCCAGGAGTGCAACAGCGATAAAGGCCATGCTGTATGCTTCACGAAGGAAAAAACTCCTCAACGGAATTTCGCGAGGCGAGGCAGTATGGATGCCACTACAGAATCAAACGATTCTAAGTCATCGCTTGAAATACAAGCAGAGAACCAGCGAATAGAAGAAGAATTCCGCAGAAAATACAATGAAGTAAAAGATGGCTTGGGTCAACCAATGTTCACCCCCAAAGGCGATGCGCGCCAGCCAGGAGAGGCGGAATGTCTTGCAGAAGGCAGGCAGCCTGGCAAATACGCCCGCATCCTAGAGATGCCTGCTGGTGATGAAGAGGTAAATTACAATTCAAAAACGGGATTGGGAACTTATTGTCAGGCGCTCAACGCTAAAACTCTGACACCAAATAATCCCGCCGAACCCAAGGGACCCACCATCGAAGAAATGCTCCAAGAAATCGAAGACCAATTCGCTAACACCAATATCCAGGCCCCCGTACTAAAACAGTCCTACAACCTTGGCTCTGGTCAGGGCGAAGATAACCCCAACGTCTACAAGAACCAAGCCGTCAACTTCTACGTCGACGCACCCACCGCACGTTGGGAAGGCGACCTCATGATCGGCCACGTAGAAATAGAATCCTACCCCACCCAAATGACCATCCAATACGGCAACGGCGACGAGGATACTTTCTACACCATGGGCAAGCCGGTTAGCAGGGCACGCGGCGAAGAGTCACGCAAGACCGCCACGAGTTACGCTTACCAGCGGTCGGGCAACTTCCATGCCTACGCAACGGTGTCATACTCTGGTCGTTTCCGCGTAAACGGCGGCGATTGGCAGACGTTGGATGTCGTGTTGACGAAAGATACCGTTGACCCGCTGCTGGTGCGTGTGTGGTGGGTTGATGTGGGACGCGTCGGCGGCACCTGCGATGAAGACGACACTCGTTGGGGCTGCAAGAACGACCCGACCATGGGTAAGCCGGATAACCCGAACCCGCGTCTGCGCAAGGCCGATATTCGCACCGGTCAACGCTGGCACCTGAACGATAACGGTGACGGGGATACGGAGTATTCGCTACACCGCGACTGGCCCGACATGTAAACCAGCTCTGACCCAACATATAAATAACCGCAGCAGGCGGCCCCGGATGCGTGTACATCCGGGGCCGTTTTTGTTGTACCGTGCCGAAAAATTGTGCCATAGGTTAGTGTCTTTGGTCGTAGTTAAAACCATGGTCGAAGACGCTAAACCATGGCAGAAATTCTGCACGGGTTACAGCCCCGTAGCGAAAATTCTCGGCGTAACCAGCCTCGGTATGAAAACCCACACCGCGTAACAACCCGTAACACCCCCTTGCGGCATACCCCCCTAGGGTATATACTGGAGTCATGGAAACCACTAGCAACCAGTGCTGCCACAGCACATCCGCCCAGGTCAGCACCGCATCCGGCGCCCCCACTAAGGAGCCCACCGAGGCGCACACCGGCGCATGCTGCGGCGGCGAGGCACCCGAAACCCAGTACGGTTACGCCTCCAACAAGGAGGCGCACCTCAAGCGCCTGCGCCGCATCGAAGGGCAGGTCCGCGGCATCGCCCGCATGGTCGATGAAGACAAGTACTGCATCGACATCCTCACCCAGGTTGCCGCGGTCTCCAAGGCGCTCCACGCCGTCTCCCTGAACCTGCTCGAAGAGCACATCGGCCACTGCGTGACCGGTGCCGCCGTCGAATCCGAACGCACCGGCGACCCGACCATCGCAGAAGCCAAGGTCAAAGAGGCAACCGCCGCGATCTCCCGCCTCATGCGCAGCTAAATGCGCCACCCCTAAACGCCCCGCGGCCCCAAGTTTTCAACCCATTACCGAAAGGAAATTATCATGAGCACCACCACCGTTAAGGCAACCGGCCTGACCTGCAACCACTGCGCCATGAGCGTCAGCGAAGAGGTCAGCGAAGTTCCCGGCGTGACCGGCGTGACCGTGGACGTCGTCAAGGACGGCGTCTCAACCGTAACCATTGAGCACGAGGGCACCCTCAACACCCAGGCCGTCGCAGACGCCATCGTCGAGGCTGGCTTCACCCCCGCTGTCTAATCGACCGCCACACAACAGCCCCGGGACAACTCAAACCGGTACGCTAGACATAGCAACCCACACCCAGGAGTCACCATGGCATACCCGGCTAACTACATCGCAATGGTCGTCGGCGCGGTTCGCACCCTCGTCGGCGTCGAAAACATGCACCTGCGCGACGCGATTGCCCGCGTCGCCCGGCAGATGAGCCTGGACCCCGCCCTGGTCGATTCCTGGGTCAAGCAGAGCCCCGAATATACGGCGCGTGAAGACGCGACCGGCGCCGCGCGACGCGGCGGCACCAGCGAAAATAAACATTCCGCCGAGCACGAGCAGGGTCTGAAGGCTCGCGAGAAGGCGAACGCTTCGCCGTTCCCGCGGGCCGCTGTGAAACGCGCGTACGGCGTCTCCGATCGAGGCGCGAAGGTGACCGGTGTTCGCCCGCACACGAGCAGGCCGGATGGGCTGCCCGGCGACCACTAAGCCGCGTCTTTCACAGCCGCAGCATTACTCGCGCCGCCACTTTCACAGCCTCGCGGTTTTCACCCTCGCGTACTCTCGGCGCCGCACCCTGCATACTGCACCATACACCGTCCGGGGCGGGGTCCTTCGGGACCCCTCCCCCGGCTTGGTGTGTGCCTTTTTCTACCCTCCCGTTTTTATTTTTGAGGAAGTATTGTGTCTTCTACACAGCCTTCAACGGCGCCCCAGAAGCCCTCATCACAGAGTGAGCGCTCTCTTTTTAATGCCGCCGGAACGACCGTAAAATCAACGGAGTCGACCCGAATTATCCACGTTGATATTCAGGGTATGACCTGTGCATCCTGCGTGGGTCGTGTGGAGCGTAAGCTCCGCAAAATCCCCGGCGTTGACCCTGCGGTGAACCTGCCGCTGGAGTCGGCGCGCGTTATCGTGCCCGAGGGTGTGAGCGACGAGCAGATCGTTGAGACCATCAACAACGCCGGCTACACGGCGCACCTCAAGAACGGGCCGCGCGCGGGCGCTGGAACGAACGCGAGCGCATCCGGCGGTGGCAATCAGCACAGCACCCCGAGCATGAAGGGCGGCTTCACCGACCACATTATTTATGCGGCGATTCTGGGCGTGCCCATCTTCCTGATTTCCATGTTCCCAGCGTTCCAGTTCCCGAACTGGGGCTGGGTCGTGGCGATTCTGACCGCGCCGGTCGCGTTCTGGTGCGCCGCGCCGTTCCACCGCGCCGCGCTCATCAATGCCCGTCACGGCTCCTCCACAATGGATACGCTCGTGTCCCTCGGCGTGGTCGTGGCGTACTTCTACTCGTTGGCACAGCTGCTCATGAACCCGGCGTTGACGGCGCACGTGCACCATGCAGGCGGCAGTTTCTGGTCGATGTTTACCGGCCACCACGCGCCGCTGTACTTCGATTCGGCGTCCATGGTGACGCTGTTCCTGCTGATTGGCCGCGCGATTGAGCACCGCACCCGCAACCGTTCTTCGGAGGCGTTGCGTACCCTGCTGAGCATGGGTGCGAAGGAGGCGACTCTGCTGCGCACCGATAAGCAGGGCGTGACGAAGCAGGTGCAGGTTCCGGTAGAGGATCTCATGCCGGATGACCTGTTCTTGGTGCGCCCGGGCGAGAAGATCGCCACGGACGGCGTGGTGGTCGAGGGTACCTCCGCGGTGGATGCGTCCCTGCTGACCGGCGAGTCCGTGCCGGTTGAGGTGCATCCGGGCGATGCGGTCACGGGTGCCACGGTCAATACGTCTGGTTCGTTGACGGTGCGCGCCACCCGCGTGGGCGCCGAGACGACTCTGGCGAAGATGGGTGAGCTGGTGGCGAGCGCGCAGGAGACGAAGGCTCCGATTGCTCGTCTGGCGGATCGTGTTTCTGCCGTGTTCGTGCCGGTGGTTTTGGTGATTTCGGCGCTGACCCTGGTCGGTTGGTGGCTGGTTTCTGGTGACGGTGCGGCGGCGTTCAACGCGGCGGTGTCGGTGCTGGTGGTGGCCTGCCCGTGCGCCCTGGGCCTGGCTACTCCGACGGCGTTGCTGGCGGGTACGGGTCGCGGCTGGCAGTTGGGCATTTTGATTCGTAATGCGCAGGTGTTGGAGGCGACGAGCACGGTTGATCGCGTGGTGCTGGATAAGACCGGTACGGTGACGACTGGTGAGATGTCTGTGGCGTTCTACGGCACGTTTGGTGACTATGAGTCGGCGGGTGATTTGTCCGGTATTTCGCCGGATTCTGCCGGTTCCAAGAATGAACGTTCCCTGTCTGTTTTGCGTGATGCCGCCGCCGTGGAGGCGCTGAGTGAGCACCCGATTGCCCGCGCGATTGCTGGTTTTGCCCGTGAGCAGGGCGTGCTGGCGGAGGGTGCTTCGGCACCGAGTGTGAGCGGCTTTGAGGGTGTTCCCGGAGGCGTGCGCGGCGTGCTGAGCGGCGCGGGTGAAGGCGCTGAGAATGGCGCCTCCCAGCTGGTTGTGGTGGGTACTCCCGAGTACCTGCAGGCGGCGGGTGCGCAGCTGAGCGAGGCTCAGTTGGCCCTGCTGGACCAGGCTCGCCGGGCGGGTCTGACGACGGTGGTTGTCGCCCGCGGCGAGGCTCCGAATAACGAGGCCGCAGAAAACGCTCCCGCCCCGCAGCCGGTCGGCATGATTTCGGTTGCCGACACCCCCAAGCCGGAGGCCGCCGAGACCATGGCGCAGCTGCGCGAGCTCGGCCTGGAGCCCATCCTGCTCACCGGTGACGCCCCGCAGGTTGCGCAGGCGGTTGCCTCGAAGGTCGGCATTTCGGCAGATAACGTGTACGCCGGCGTGACCCCCGAGGGTAAGTCGCAGGTGGTGCGCCAGTTGCAGGAGGCCGGTCACCGCGTGGCGATGGTCGGCGACGGCGTGAATGACGCCCCGGCGCTGGCTCTTGCTGAGCTGGGCATTGCGATGGGTTCAGGCACGGACGTTGCCGCAGAGGCAGCCGATATTGTGCTGACCCGTTCGGATGTTGCTTCGGTGGTGACGGCGCTGCGTCTCTCCCGCGCTACGCTGCGCACCATTAAGTCGAACCTGTTCTGGGCGTTCGCCTACAATTCGGCGGCTATTCCGGTCGCTGTGGCGGGTCTGCTGAACCCGATGATTGCGGCTGCGGCAATGGCGTTTAGTTCGGTATTTGTGGTGCTGAATTCTATGCGTCTGACGGCGTTTAGGAAGTAGCGTTCTGCCGCTATACGGGCCGGTCGCGCAGGCTGGCACGGTTATACAGGCTGAATCGCCCCACGCGATTTCAAACGAAAAATTCAAAAGCGCATCTCACCGTGCTTTTTGTACGGTAAAAGATGTAAAGAAATGCACCGCCCGTGTAAAGGCGGTGCATTTCTTTATATTTAGTTTTCACGGGCGGCGGCTTGAACACCTAGCTCAAACACCTGGCGCGAGCATCTAGCGCGAACACCTAGCTCAAACGCCCCGCCCGAAAGCCCGAGCTCAACATCCCGAGCCTAAACCCCGGCAAGAAAACCTCGCCGAGAGCCCGGCAGAACCTTATGCCCAGGTGACCAGGTCCTCGATGGGGCGGCGGCTCTTCGGCGCAATCTCGCGGGCACGGTAACCGAAGGTCACGGCCACAGACACGCCGTACTCCTCCGGGTCGAACAGGCCAGCGGAGGCGAGCAACTCGTTCACCGCATCGTAGTCCATACCCTCGATGGGGCAGGAGTCAATGCCGAGCATTGCGGCGCCGGTCATCATGTTGCCCAGGGCGATGTAGGTCTGCTTGGATGCCCAATCGAAGAGCGCGCGGTCGTCTTCCAGAACCTTAATGCAGTTCTTCTGGAAGTCACTGTAGCGCTCGAGTGCGGCTTCCATCTGCTCCTCGGTAAGGTTGCGACCTTCGAGGGTGCGGCGCATCCACGGGGTGTCGTAGCGCAGGCCCTTCTTCGCGAGCAGCACGACCAGGTGGCTTGCGTTATCGAGGGCGCCCGCCATGCCCCAGGCAATCGGCTTGAGCTTTTCGCGCAGTTCGGGGTCCTGGATGACCAGGAACTTCCACGGCTCGGTGCCGACGGAGCTGGGCGACAGGCGCGCAGATTCGAGGATTGCGGCGAAGTCTTCATCGCTGATACGGCGGTCGGGGTCGTAGACGCGGGTTGCGCGGCGGCGGGCGAAAATTTCGAGGGCTTCTTCGCGGGTTACGGTCACGGTTTCATCCTTTGCATGAGGGTTTCAATACCCCGTCATGCTACACCCACGGCGGGTGCCGGCGGTACGAAATGTGGCGAGTTACGCCCGCAGGAAATACTCCGCAGAAAATATGCGCGAGCGCCGGGGAGCCACCCCCAACAGGCCTGTTCCAGCCGCCGCTCAGCCCGTTACCTACCCCCTATTCGGCACCGGCTTTCATCCACACATCCGAGCGGGCGCGGCGACCGAAAATGACCGCGCGGATTCCCTGGAAGTACAGAATATACGCCGCCCACAGGCCGCAATACCCGGCGAGCGCATCCATGGTGCCGGCGCCGACCGCCCAGTGCAGGCCGAGCATGACGGGCACGTACATGACGAGCATGATGAAGCAGCCGATTGCCAGGTATTTCACGTCCTGCGCACCCATGAGGATGCCGTCCAGGGCGAACACGTACGCGGCGATGGGCTGGCCGAGGGCAATGATGACGGTGGCGATGGTGAAGAGGAACGCCACCTGCGCGTCCTGCGTGAAAATCCAGGAGCCGAAGAAGCCGATGAGCGGACAAATCAGGCCGGTGATCACGCCGTAGATGAGGCTCATGCGGAGCAGCCGGTTTTTCAGCTGGCGCACCTTCGCGCGTTCGGATTCTACGTTGAGGTCGCGTTCGCCGAGTTCCTTACCGAGTAGCGCCTGGGCGGCGATGGCGAGGGAGTCCAGGGCGTAGAGGAAAAGGTTAAATACGCCCATGCCGAGCTGGTAGGCGGCGGTGTGTTCGGTGCCGAATCGTGCCACGACGAACACGGTCAGCAGGGAGGCAATGCGCATGGACAGGGTGCGCAGCATGAGCCAGGAGCCGAGCGAGAGCATCGAACGCATGCCGGTTACGTCGGGTGCCCAGCGGACGGCGTGTTCGCGGGTGCCGCGCATCATGACCACACCGAGCGCGGCAGCCATGCCCCACTGGGTGAGGGAGGTGCCGGTCGCCGAACCGGCAACGCCCCAGCCGACCGGGTAGATGAGCAGCCAGTTCAGCACAATGTTTACGAGCGTGCCGACCGTGGCGACTTTGAGCGGGGTGACGGTGTCTTGCAGCCCGCGGAGCGTGCCGACCTGCGCGAGGATAATCATCATCGGCGGAATACCCCACAGCGAGTGGTGCAGGTAGTCGAGGGCATAGCTCATGGTTTCGTCGGTCGCGCCGAGGCCGCGCAGCAGCGGGTCTGCGAAGGCGTATCCGGCGATCATGAGGAGCATGCCGAGGCCGAAGGCGACCCACACGCCGTCCACGCCAATCTGCCAGGCGCGGCGCAGGTTCTTCTCGCCGAAGGCGCGCGCCACGGCAGGCGTGACGGAGTAGGCGAGGAAGTTCATGAGGCCCACGACCGTGGTGACGAGCGTGGCGGCGATGCTCATGCCCGCGAGTTCTGCCTTGCCGAGTTGGCCGATGAGGGCGGAGTCGGTGAGCACGAAGATGGGTTCGGCGATGAGCGCGCCGAAGGCGGGTACGGCGAGCGCGAGGATGCGCCGGTTCAGCGAAGGCTCGGCGGTGTTCGCAGCGGGTTCGGTATTCGGGTGCTTCTGCGTGCTCATCCTTCTAGGCTACTCCCCGCCGCGGCGGCGGGCGCCTGCGCGCGGGGCGGGGTGCACTCTGCGAGATAGGCGTGCGAGACGGGCGCTGTTAGGCGCCTCGGCCGCGCAGTTCGTCGAGGGCACGGCGTTCCTTCTTGGTGGGGCGGCCGCTGCCTCGTTCGCGTTTGGCGACCGGAGGCATGGAGAGGTAGGCGGGGCGCGGGCCGGAGAGGTCCTCGTAGCAGGTGACGGCGATGGGTGCGCCTACGCGTTTGACGAGGAGTTTTTCAACTTTGAAGACGCGTTCCCAGCCGGGGTAGCGCACGCGCACCACGTCGCCTTTTTTGAGTTTTTGGGAGGGTTTGGCGGGGGCGTCGTTGACGCGCACATGGCCGCCTTTACATTCGTCGGCGGCGAGGGAGCGGGTTTTAAAGATGCGCACCGACCAGAGCCATAGGTCGAGCCTGGCGCTGGTTAGTGCGTTGGTGTCTTCTGCGGTCATGTGTTCATTGTGGCGCGAGGCAGGCGGGGCACCAAATCAGGTGCGCCGACCTATCCTGCGCAATCTCACCGGGCAAATCCGCAGCCGGCTCAGAACCCGCCACGCGGCGGAAAATTTTCTGCTGCACGCACCAGCCTATTGAGCGCAAACCCGCATCCACTAGGGGTATTGTTAAGTCACCTTCTCAAGAAGTGTTCTCAAGGCCACATCGTTCGCGTGGTCTACGGGGGGGTTGTGGCCGCGACGCCACGGGCTCCCCGTAACAGATTGGATATACACCATGTCAGCTTTGAAAAAGCTTCTGGCGGCTGCCCTCATCAGCACTGTGCTGTCCTCTTGCTCTTTTGGTCCCACGTTGGAGAAGGATGAAAGCGCCCGAGCAATCTTCGACGTAGAAAATGACCAGGTGATCCTACCCCTGGACGCTTACAACACCGACGGCAAGGACGAATACTTCACCAAGGCCCTTGAGCTCGCCCGCAAAAAGTGCTTTGCCGAACACGGGCAGCACTACAAGATGTTTGTCCGCACCGAGGGGGCCGGCAGGAACTTCGGCAGGACCTACGGAATCTGGAACGTTGAGTACGCCCAAAAGTACGGCCTCCACAAGAGCGACGACTCGAATACGCTGGATCTGTCCTCCCCTGCAGCCTCCTCCGACCCCGGGAAGGATGTCAGCACCGAATGTTATCAACGCGCCAGCGACGAAATGAAGCAAATTGGAGAGATACCATTCGGCTCCGCCACGTATAGGCGTTTGGAGACCGATGCCCGAAACGCCGCAGGCGATCGACAGCTCAAAAAATCTCTCGACGACGAATGGAAGCGATGCGTCAAGGACAAGGGCCTCACCCCCGATAGTGAGATGACCGTCAAGGAAGAAAAGAATATTCGTCAGAGCGCCACCCCCTCAGAAGAGGAAATTCGAATCGCCACTATCCAGGCGCAGTGCAATCAGGATGTAGGCCGTTCACAGAAGCTCTACGACCTGGAGGCGCAGTACCAGAAGCCGCTCGTCGCCAAGAACCAGGCTGCCCTGGAGAATGAGCTCAAGGAATTCAAACGCCGGGACGAGCAGTTCAAGCAGTACGTTCTCGACAACCAGTAACAGCGCATAGCAGTCGGTAATAGTCGGTGTGCCGAAAGGGTGTGTGCCGTGTTCAGTGAACACGGCACACACCCTTCTTACGTTGCACCGGCTATGTTTTACCGGCTACATTGCGCCGGTTATCCAACCCGAGGCGCTTATGCCTCCACCGTTGCGGGGCGGCGCTCCTTGAGAGCCCAGCCGATGACACCGGCGAGCAGACCGAACGCAATCCAGGAGCCGAGCACCAGCCACTGGTCGCTCATTGCAGCCTCCGGGAAGTACGCAATCGAACGCAGCAGGGTCGAGGATGCACCCGGCACCAACATCTGACCAATCTGACCCCACGCACCGGGCAGGAACACGCTCGGCATGCTTGCGCCCGAAATCGGGTTACCGATGAACATGGTCACCACGGCGCTCAGACCCAGGCCAGCGGAGGGAACCAGCAGGGCGCCCATACCGATCATGAAGGACGCGGTAGCCAGGTAGGTTGCGCTGAACGCAGCCCACAGGGTTGCGAAGTCACCGGGAATGAAACCGAACAAGGTGCTCAGAATCAGGGCGGTCAGTGCACCGGCAATGACGGAGTACAGGGTTGCGGTGGCGAAGCGGCGCCAGGTGCCGTTAATCAGGGTCAAGGAGAGCATGCCGCCGATGGTTCCGCCCATGACCAGGGGGAATGCGGCAATAGCCAAACCGGTACCGGAGGAGTCATTCTCGCTCAGGGGCACCACTGCGGTGGTCTTCACCTCCATTGCGGATGCCTGCTCGGCCTGCACCTTCATCTGCTCCAGCTGGGCGGCAGCCTGCGCACTCTGCTCACCTCCCGCCTGTACCGCCTGGGTGAGGGCTTCCGTCTTAGCGGCGAGTGCCTTCTGCTGAATCTGCGCGTTCAGCTGGGTGGCAACACCGTTGAGCATCTGGGTTGCTGCGGCGTTCGCGGCGGGGGCGGTCAGCACCTCGGGGGCGGCGCCTTCAGTGAAGATGATTGCGCCGTAGGTTTCGCGCTGCTTGATTTGCTGTTCAGCCTCTTCGCGGGAGGATGCCTGCTTCAGCTCAAAGGTCTCAATGCCCTTATCTTTGAGGGACTGTTCAAACTGACTGACGGTCACCTCGGGGCCTGCGATGGAGACGGGCAGGTTCTTTGCCTCCATGGTCTTGGTAGGCCAAGTGAAGGCGAGAATAACAACCGCCACGATCAAGGATGCCAGCAGGGAGGTACTGATGACCTTGAGCCAGGAGGAGCGCTCGGGGGCTACTGCGGCGGTCACTGCCTCTGCGGTGACTGCGGTGGTGGTTTCGTTGTTCACGACAATCTCCAAACAAAATGCTTATTTCGTTTACGAGTCAGAACTCTACTCTCGGTTTTTACCAAGTGCAAACGAAATAACTATTTTGTTTGTAAAGTCACAAAAAGAATCAGTGTTGTGTTTACACCTTCTTTAGCCTCACCCCCTAGACTGGAACCATGCCCCGACTAACAGACGCCACCAAAGCCGCACGCCGAGCCCAAATCATCGAAGCCGCTATTAGCTGCTTCCTCGAAAAGGGCTACACCAACACCTCCATGAGCGACATCATCAAAGCCTCCGGGCTGTCCTCCGGGTCCATCTACTCGCACTTCTCCGGCAAAGAAGACATCCTCAACACCGCCATCAACGAGCGCCTCAACAACGTCAAGAAGCTCTACGAAACACTCCCCGAAGGCGCAGGCCCCCAGGACATTCTCGAAACCATCCACACGAACCAGCTGGTGAACGAGAACTTCTCTGCCATGCTGCGCATCCGCCTTGAATCGCTCCACGCACCCGAAATCGCCAGGGCAACCACGGACATCATGCCCCTATTGCAGGGCATCATCGTAAAGACCCTCACCCCCTGGGCAGCCGAGCAGCTCAGCGTTCTACACGAAATCAACCCCGATTCGGCGCAGCGCACCCCCGAACAGGAGGCGCTCATCGCCGACTACGCCCGCGACACCGCGGACGCCTTCATGATGGTCTTCCAGGGGTACATGCTCCGCTCCTTCTTCGGCGCCCCCGAGGAAAAGGACCGCCTCTACCGCGTCGCTTTGGCGCTCCTTCCTGAGTAGTTGACCACCCGATAACCCCTAAAAATCACCCTTGAGCGGTTGTTTTTCGGCATTTAGCCCGTACAGGGACAACATAGGCCATTCACATCCTGCAGGCGTAGAATCGAGAAACCATGACTGAATCCTGCACCCCCGCAACCCCCGAGCCGCGCGCCACCAACCCCGCCGAGCTGAACAACCTGCGTGCCGCACACGCCGATGAGCTCTCCTCACGCACCCGCGCCACCAAGATTCCCGCAGACTCCTGCTCCCTCTACGACGACGAGGCTCTCGGCGGCACCGCCGGACGCGCCACCGCCTGGCTGGCTCTCGAGCACGTGGGCCAGTGGGGCCGCGACGTGCTGGACGGCTCCGCCCTCGGTGAGAAGCTTTCGGCAGCGTTGGGCGAAGCAGTCTCCCAGGCGGGGCTGAAGTTCCTGCTGATCCGCCAGGCGGGCAGGGCGGGGCGCGTACTGCACGGCGCGCCGAATGCATCCGGCAGCCCGACCCACCGGGTGCTCTACGCGCTCTGCACCCCGGGTGAGGAGAAGCTCTACTCGTTCAGCGTGAGCACCCCCGAGCAGCTGCTCGACCTGCCCCTGGACAACCCGGAGGCGTTGATTCAGGCGACCGGCGCGGAGCTTATGGACTCCCCCGCCATTCTCGTGTGCACCCACTCTAAGCGTGACCGTTGCTGTGCTCTGCGTGGCCGACCCATTGCGGCGCACCTGGCGGATATCCTGCCCGCGAACGTGGTCTGGGAGTGCTCGCATACGGGCGGTCACCGCTTTGCCCCGGTCGGCATTATGCTACCCACCGGCTACACCTACGGTCGCCTCTCGGAGCCTTCGGCACTGGCGGCGTACCTGTCGCTGGCGGGCCGCGCTATTCCGTCGCTGCACGGCCTGCGAGGCCGCAGCACGGATACTCCGGTGGAGCAAGCGGCGGAGGTTGCCGTGCGCCTCGAACTGGAGAAAAAGGGTGAAGAAGTAACCTCTGACGGTTTGGTTTCACGTGAAACATCGGGGCGGGAGGCGTTCATTGCGCTCCGCGAGGCTGGCATCGATGTGAACGTTGAGACAAGCACTGAGTTCTCCCCTGAATTTTTTGCGGCGTTCTCCCCTAAAGATTTCTCCGAACACCCCACTATGGAGGCGGCACTCACCTCCCACACCGACGGACGCACCTGGGTCACCTTCTTCGAGCGGGTCGCCCTTGAGCCGCGCCCCAACTCCTGCGGCAAGGGTCCCGCGGATGCTTTCAGCCGCGAGCTAGTCGCACTGCGCCAGATATAACCCCTGCCCCGGCTCTAGGCAGAGCCAGTTCTAGCACCCGCGCATAATTAGACAGCACGAAGCCCCGGTGGGCACCTTCTCGGGTACCCGTCGGGGCTTCACTGCATCCAAGGTTCACTGTATCCAGAGTTCACTGCATCCAGAGTTTGCCGTATCCAGAGCTCGTCGTAGCCGGAACCTCGGACTTATCCGGCAAACGGGTTCGGCGCACCGATGTACTGCAGCTCGGTGTACTCCTCCAGACCCTCGGGGCCGCCCTCGCGGCCCATACCGGACTGCTTCACGCCGCCGAAGGGGGCTGCCGCATTCGAGATGACACCCGAGTTGTAGCCAATCAGGCCGAACTCCAGGCCCGCCGCCATGCGCGTAAAGCGCGGGTGATTGCTCGTGTACACGTACGCCGCCAGGCCGTACTCGGTGTCGTTGGCGAGCTTCAGCGCGGTGCGTTCGCCTTCCTCGCCGTAGCCGCCGAACGTGGCAATCGGGGCGACGGGGCCGAAGATTTCTTCACGCCACACGCGCATCGAATCGGTCACGCCGGTCAGCACGGTGGGGTTAATGAAGTTGCCCTTGTTGAGGTTCCTGGGCATGCCGCCGGTGTTGCCGTAAACCTTCGAGTCCAGCTCGGGAATGTAACCGCCGCAGGCGAGGAGCGCGCCCTTGCCCAGGGCGTCTTCCACCATAAAAAGCATGGATTCAACCGCTGAAGGTTGAATTAGCGGTCCACATTCGGTTCCGTCGATGGCTCCGTCACCCACGACGGTCGCCTCCATGCGTTCCACAAAGGCGCGGGTGAACTCTTCGGCCACGTCCTCGTGCACAATGAATCGGTTGGCGGCAGTGCACGCCTCGCCCATGTTCCTCATCTTCGCCGCGTAGGCGCCCTCAACGGCGGCGGGGATGTCCGCGTCCTCAAAGACGATGAACGGGGCGTTGCCGCCCAGCTCCATGGAGGTGCGCAGAACGTTCTGCGAAGCCTGCGCGAGCAGGGTGCGGCCCACGGCGGTAGAGCCGGTGAACGAGACCTTCCGCAGGCGCTCATCAGCCATCAGGGCGGAGACAACCTCGCTGGTGCGGGAGGTGGTCACCACGTTCAGCACGCCGTCCGGCAGGCCCGCCTCACGCATCAGGGAGGCGAAGTACAGGGAGCTGAGCGGGGTCAGGGAGGCGGGCTTGAGCACCGCGGTGCAGCCCGCCGCGAGCGCCGGGGCAACCTTGCGCGCCGCCATGGCGAGCGGGAAGTTCCAGGGGGTGATGAGCAGGCAGGGGCCCACCGGGCGGCGCACGGTGGTGATCTGCAGGCCGGACTCAGGGGCGACCGCAGTGCGGCCGAAGCTGCGGGCGGCTTCTTCGGCGTACCAGCGCAGGTAGTTCGCGGCGTAGGCGACCTCGCCGCGGGACTGGTCGAGGGGCTTGCCCATTTCGAGGGTCATGAGCCGGGCGATGACTTCGGTGCGCTGCGTCATGAGCGTGTAGGCGCGGTTGAGGATGTCGGCGCGTTCGCGGGGGCTGGTTGCCGCCCAGGAGGCGCGGGCGTCGCAGGCGGCGTCGAGTGCTTCGATGCCCTGTTCGACGCTGGCGTCGGCGACGTGCGCGAGGATTTGGCCGCAGGAGGGGTTGTGCACGGGGAAGGAGCCGTTGTCGCCGGTGACCCAGCTGCCGCCGAGGAGCAGGTCGGTGGGCACGTAAAAGAAGGGGTAGGAGGGCCGCTCGTAGGGGTCGATGGGTTCGATCTGCGGCATGTTGAAGCTGTGCACGTGCGGTTCGGTGCGGCCCCGCAGCTGGGCGGACTTCGCGGCGGGCATTTCGGAAGTGGGGCTCTCTGGTGCCGTGTTTGCGGCGGGCTTTTCGGGCGAGGTGGTCATGGCGTGCCTTTCGGGTTGGGGCGGCCGGTGCGGTCGACTCTGACGCTTTTAATTCTAGTCCCGCGCTTCTCCCCTACCCCGCGGCACGCTACGCGCCCCAAAACGCGCACAGGGTGCCCTCGCGCGCCGCCGCTGCCCCTCTCCCCCACTCGACCAACCCGCCCGAGCACGCCGAAGGGGGCCGCATCCGCCACGGATGCAGCCCCCTTCGGGGTGAATTCCCGCTCGGTACGCGAGCAGCTGGGGGTTATGGGAGGCCTAGCCCGGAAGGGATGCTCGGTGTGCATCCGCGAAGCCCTGCGCCTCGCTCTCCGCGGTGGTGAGCCGCGAGTGGCGGGGTGCTCGGCGGTGGTTTAAGCCCACCTGCGCTCTCAAACCCAGGACTGGCGTGCCTCGATGCGGGTCAGCTCCAGAGGACCACCGTCATTCGTGCCGTGGAAGCGACCGAAGTGCACGTACGGGCCGCGGTAGGCGCTGTGGTTAATCGGGCTGGAATACTGGCCGTTGATCGTGTAGTAGAAGCTGTTCTTGTTCACCACGATCTTGCAGTTCAGCGCCTGACCGGTGGTGACCTTCTGACGCAGCTTCATGGTGTGCAGCACGCGCGGGGTGGACTGGCCGGGGGCGAAACAGAGAATCTGCGCGACCGAGCCGCCCTGGTACGAGGGGCGCACCGCGAGCAGGTAGGTGCCGTCATCCTGCTTGGCGGCAAACTTCTTGCCGATGCCGAAGGCGCCATCGTGCTGGCGGCCGAAGGCAACGTAGCCGTAGTGGCTCTGCTGCTTGGGCAGTTCACCGGTCCACTTCATGGAGAAGTCCAGGGTGTACTTATCGCGGGTGGTGAAGTTAGACAGGGGGCCGAGCAGCACGGACTCGTCGTAACGCTGGCGGTGCACGATGGCCTTGCCGTTCAGTTCGGGCATGTCGGCCGCGATGGAGGGGTCGGCCGGCAGGATGCCGTGCTGGCGACGGCCGGTGTTAATCTTCACGCTGGAGTCGAAGGGGTCGCCGATCACCCAGTAGGGGTCGGGGCACATGAAGCCCTTCACACCGAGCGCCTTGTAGTTTTCGTAGACGGAGCGGCGGTGGACCTCCCACACGATGACAGCCTTGCCGAGGCCCGTGAGGGTGCGCACGGCGGCCTCGCTCATGGAGCCGTAGCCCGCGCCGGTGGGCTTCTCGTAGAAGGGCACGCCGAGGGCGTCCACGTTCTTGTGGCGGGCCATGGCGGAAATCTTGTCGATGGGGTCGCCGCCGTCGAAGTAGCACCAGGTGCCGCAGCCCGCGGCGTTCACGAGCTTGAGGTAGCGAGAAGTGGGGTTGAAGCCGCCGCTGCCGTCGCGGTACATCTTGATGACGGTGCGACGCTGCAGGCCGCGGTCGGTGATGAACTTGAGCAGGCCCTGCTGTGCCGGGCCGTCCTTCGCCTCGATGAAGAGCACAACCTTCTTGCCGCCGATGGAGGCGTATTCGCCGCCTTCGGGCACGTTGTTGATGGCTTCGATGGCCTCTTCGAGGGTGGGGATGTCGTACAGGCCGATGTTATCGCCCAGGTTTTCACGCATGTCGACCTGGTGGCGGCGCAACTCATCGAGGTTGGTGTCGCGGACGACCAGGTTGGCGCCGGTGGTGCGCTTGATGCTGGCGTCGTGCATGCAGACAAATTTGCCGTCGCGGGTGGTGCGCACGGAAATTTCGACGGCCAGGGCGCCGCGGCGTACGGACTCGGCGTAGGCGTAGGCGGTGTGCTCGGGGCTGATGTTGCCCGCGCCGCGGTGTGCGATGAAGAATTCATCGGTCTTGTACAGCAGCTGGTGCGCGGGGGATCCGCTGCGCACGGCGGCAAGCTGTGCGGTCGTGTTGGCGGCTGCGTGGGCCTCACCGGTCTGCAGCGCGAGGGCTGCGGGCACGAGTGCGGAGGCACCGAGGAAGCCGCGGCGGCTCATCTTCTTGGTGGTGTTCGAAAGTACGGTCACCGTAGTGGTCCTTTTTTCTGTAGTGAGTTGAGCGTTATGTGTGTGGTTGGGTTCAAAGTTTCCGTTTATAGCTGAGATGCCGGAATCTCTCAACTCAAACTGTAACTCTAAGTAGAATAACGATTTTTTATCGTTTCTTCACGGGTATTTAGGGATTCTGGGGTACCATGCACACCTCCTTTTTACCCTCGGCGCAAGGGGCGGTTGGGCGTTTCACCTTTTCCGCCGCTTTTCGGGTTTAACACCCCGGGGTCGTTAAAAAATTTCTCGAATAACGAAAAAGGCCGCGTTCTAGACTCGTGCGAGCCTGCAGAACGCGGCCTTTCGTGCGGTCACTGCACGAGGCCTTCACCCAACGTAGGGGCCTCGATTACTTCTTGGTAGCCTGGGCCACGCGGTCACCGGCGTTGACGGGGCGGCGTGCCTCGGAGTCCTTCGAGATGTTGAACTTGGCGGTGTTGGTGATCATCACCATGGTTTCCTTGGAGGGGATACGACCCTCGATGGCTGCCCAGTCCACCTCGATGATGGGGGCGCCTGCCTCCACCTTGTCGCCCACGTTTGCAATCTTGGTGAAGCCCTCGCCGCCGAGCTCAACGGTGTCGATACCGATGTGCACGAGCACCTCACCGCCGTTGTCGGTGCGGAGCATGAAGGCGTGCAGGGTGTCCTGAATCAGGGCGATGGTGCCCGCGACGGGGGCAACGATGGTACCTGCGGTGGGGTTCACGGCGTAGCCGTCACCCATGACACCCTGGGAGAAGACAGGGTCGGAAACTTCGCTCAGCGGCAGGTACTCGCCGGTGACGGGTGCGACGTAGACGTCTGCGGATGCGGCTTCCTGTGCGGCGGCTTCCTTCTTCTTCTTGCCGAAACCAAACATATGTGCTCCTTCTCTAGCGCTAGGGGTAGCGTATTTTTCGTAGCGCAGGCTCGTCCGCGACGGATGCGGCGTCATTGCCTGATGGATTCCGCACCGGGGCTCCCGGGGAGGCCAGTTGAGGGAAGCCGCTCTAGACACTCCGGTGCATATGAACTCAGAATACCGCACCCGGGGCCGCTACATATGAACCGCAATCGGTTTCAGCGAATTTCTGCAAATATTCCGCAAATCTGGCATTTTAGCCTCGCTTCAATGCGCGGGTAGCGCGCGAGTACACTTAGGGAAGAACCGGCGCCGCGAACAGGTGCGCGCCGAGAGAGTAAGAAGGCTACACGATGACTGAAACGGCAACCGAGACCGTTCTTGAAGTATTTATCCCCGGCCCGGGCGAGAACCCGGAGGACCCGCAGGACATGGAGCGCTCCGTCTTCCTGGGGGCAGCTCAGGAAGCCCTGGATTCGGGCGTTGAGATTGAGGTGTACTCCACCGATTCGTACCCCTCTGCATTTGAGGAGTGCGCCCCGGTGGCCGAGCAGATTGAGATGAACGGCCGCGAGGTGCTGCCGCTCATGCTCGTCAACGGCGAGGTGAAGGTATCCTTCACCTACCCGACCGCAGAGCAGATCAAGCGCTTCTCCCGCGCGCACATGGTGTCGCAGCCGAAGGCGAACGCGGCCGCCGCGGCGTGCGGCCCGACCGGCTCCTCCATGGTGCCGAACCTCAGCCCCCTGGCCGAGCCCGCCGGTTTTGCGGCCACTCTGGCAGGCAAGACCACCCAGCCGGTGGGCGGCCCGGATATCGGCAACCGCGTAAACCTCATGGGCGGCGACACCGGCGACGGTATTCCCGCCTCCGGCTCGGTGGCCGTCAAGTCCGGCGGCTGCGGATGCGGTGGTTGCGGCTGCGGCGGCCACTAGCCGACCGCGGCGGCAGGTCAACCCCGCCCAGCTGAGCCCCGGTGCGAGCGTCGGCCCCGGCCGGCCCTCACCCGAGATTTAAAAGAGCGGTGCCCGCCCCCTCGTGAAGAGGAGGCGGGCACCGCTCTTTGCTCTGCGGCTGCGCTAGGCGCGCGGTACCTTACTTGTTGAGGGAGGTACCGACGGAGCCGAGCTGCTGGCAAGCCTCGACCACGCGTGCGGCCATGCCTGCCTCTGCAGCTGCACCCCAGACGCGGGGGTCGTAGGTCTTCTTGTTGCCGACCTCGCCGTCAACCTTCAGCACACCGTCGTAGTTGCTGAACATGTGGCCGGCAACGGGGCGGGTGAAGGCGTACTGGGTGTCGGTGTCGATGTTCATCTTGATAACACCGTAGGACACTGCGTCTGCAATCTCCTGCTCGGTGGAGCCGGAGCCACCGTGGAACACCAGGTAGAAGGGCTTGTCACCCTTGCCGTACTTGGCGCCGACCTCGGTCTGGATTTCCTTGAGCAGCTCGGGGCGCAGGTGCACGTTACCCGGCTTGTACACGCCGTGAACGTTACCGAAGGTCAGGGCTGCCATGTAGGTGCCCTTCTCGCCCAGGCCGATGGCCTCAACGGTCTTGATGGCGTCTGCAACGGTGGTGTACAGGGAGTCGTCGATAGCGCCTTCAACGCCGTCTTCCTCGCCACCGACGGCACCAATCTCAACCTCGAGCACAATCTTTGCCTTGGAGGTACGCTCGATCAGCTCGGATGCGATCTTCAGGTTCTCGTCCAGGTCGATTGCGGAACCGTCCCACATGTGGGAGTTGAAGATGGGGTCCTCACCGCGGGCGACAGCCTTCTCGGACTCTGCCAGCAGGGGCAGAACGAAGCCCTCCAGCTTGTCCTTGGGGCAGTGGTCGGTGTGCAGTGCAATGTTCACGTCGTACTGCTTAGCAACTTCGCGTGCGTAGGCTGCGAAGGCCAGGGAGCCAACGACCATGTCCTTCTTGGAAGCGCCGGACCAGTATGCTGCACCACCGGTGGATGCCTGGATGATACCGTCCGAGCCGGCCTCTGCGAAGCCGCGGATTGCGGCGTTCAGGGTCTGCGAGGAGGTCACGTTCACTGCGGGGTATGCGAAGCCCTGTTCCTTCGCACGCTGCAGCATTTCTGCGTAGACTTCGGGGGTTGCAATAGCCATATGCTGACTCCTTGGATAGATGCGACCGGACGACTAGTGGACCGGTTCACCATTTTGTTGGCGCGCGGGGCGCCTCCTACTCGCACTATTTTACCAAGGCATAACTAAGAAGCTCTATCTTTTTGTGGGGTTTTTTGGGGTTTGCTCGGCCGGAGATTCCGCGGAATTGCGCGGTAAAGTAGAGGTATTAATGACTTGATGTCTTCTGTGCGTGCAGGTCAGCGTGCACATGACCCGGACGCAGCGAAAGGAACCTCCCATGAGCAAGGCGAGCGCTAAAAATAATCCGAAACAGCTCGACGCGAAGCGTGAGAAGCGGGCTCGCCAGGCGCAACGTCGTGCCGAACGTGAGCACCCGAACGCCGCCGCTATCGCCCCGGTGCGCACCCGTCTGGACGCGGTACTGGAGCGCAAGAGCCGCCACGTGATGGGTCACGGCGATGTCGCCAAGTCCCTGGCGCTTATCGAGCGGATGCGCGCCGAGGGTGCGGAGGACCCGCAGATTGACGAGGCGCTGGCCAAGGCAAAGCTACCCTCGGTCGTGCAGGTGGGTCGCCGTTCATTCCTGCACTGGCCGAGCTGGTGGTGGTTGAACCGCCGCGAGCGCGCGCTGCGCGCGAAGATTGCGCGCCTTATGGAGGAGGGGTAGCAGGGAGGCTCCTCGACCCCCTTCCGTCACGCTGCCGTCGCTTCCCGCCCCGCGCCTTCTTTTCGGGTCACGTTCTTTTTCATGCTACGCCGCGCGGCGGCGCAACCTAGACCTCTCGGGCTACCGTGTTACACTCGTGTAATTTGCATATATAAAACATATTTTAATTTATCTCACATGACAATTAAAACAACACATTCCAACATACCCAAAAACAAACCCTAAATATGCATTTCATGAATAAAAATCTAAACGTGACTGGTGTTATATTTCGAGTATTCACTGTGCTATGGTCTTAATAATTCATCGACGTGTTCCCAACCACATTATTTACTCACCTCACGCGAACACGCCCCACACAATACCCCAGGAGGCCAAGCATGAGCACCCCAACACCCCAAACCCCAGGTAAGCCCGCATCCGATCCGCACGTCAAGCCCCCGACAGACGACCCGTTCGCACACGAGCAGGAAGGCTTCCACAAGGGGCTCGGCGCACGCCAGCTCCAGATGATTGCCATCGGTTCCGCTATCGGTACCGGCCTGTTCCTGGGCACCGGTAGCCGCCTGCAGGACGCAGGCCCCATGCTCGCCGTCATCTACGCCGTCATCGGCTTCTTCGGCTACCTGATCCTTCGAGCCCTCGGCGAGCTGATTCTTCACCGCCCCTCCTCGGGCTCCTTTGTCTCGTACACCCGCGAATTCTACGGCGAAAAGGCCGCATTCGTCTCCGGATGGTTGTACTGGCTGAACTGGGCAATGACCGCCGTTGCAGACGCCACCGCAATCGCTATCTACATCAGCTGGTTCGGTCGATACAACCAGTTCTTCGCAGATATTCCCCAGTGGCTCAGCGCGTTCATCGTCGTTGTCATCACCGTTGCTTTGAACCTCATCTCCGTGAAGATCTTCGGTGAGCTGGAATTCTGGTTCGCACTCATTAAGATTCTTGCTCTGCTGTCCTTCATGGCAGTTGGTATCTGGTACCTGGTCTTCGGTGAGCCCATCAATGGCGTCACCCCCGGCCTGAGCCTTATTGCAGCCAATGACGGCTTCTTCCCCAACGGCATTCTTCCCGCTCTTATCGTGGTTCAGGGCGTTGTGTTCGCCTACGCCGGTATTGAGCTGGTCGGCACCACCAGTGGTGAAACCAAGAACGTTGAGAAGGTCATTCCCCGCGCTATCAACACCGTGATCTGGCGTATTGCGATCTTCTACGTTGGTTCCGTGGTTCTGCTCTGCCTGCTCATGCCCTACACCGCATACAAGGACGCAGAGTCGCCGTTCGTGACCTTCTTCGATGCTATCGGCATTGACGGTACCGCACCGATTATGCAGCTGGTCGTTATTACCGCGGCTGCTTCCTCGCTGAACGCTGGCCTGTACTCCACCGGCCGTATCCTCCACTCGATGGGTGTTGCCGGTTCGGCACCGAAGTTCACCACCAAGGTGTCCCGCTCCGGCGTTCCCGTGGCAGGTATTCTACTCACCGGCGTGATTGGCCTCTTCGGTGTTGTGCTGAACTTCTTCGTTCCCGAGCAGGCGTTCGAGGTCGTGCTGAACATCGCCTCGGTGGGCACCATGGCCAGCTGGGCGGCTATCGCAATGTCGCATCAGAAGTACCTGAAGCTGGTCGGTGAGGGCAAGTACAAGCGCCCCAAGTACCGCGCACCCGGTGGTCGTTTCAGCGACTGGGCCGTGATGGTATTCCTCGCGATTGTGATTGTGCTGATGGCACTGGATTACCCGGTGGGCACCTACACCCTGGCATCGCTGCTGGTGGTTATCCCGCTGCTGATTATCGGCTGGTTCATGGTTCGTGACCGCGTCAACGAGATTGCTCGCGTGCGTGACGGCTACACCGGCGCCGTGCCCGTGATTGCGGCCCGCCCCGTGGTGAAGAAGCTCGTCTCGGAGCCGCACACCCACATCGCGCTCGACGAATTTGCCGACGATGAAGACCACGGCACCACCCATAAGGGCCACCACGGCAAGCCCTAACTCACCCGCCCGCGTGCACGGTGCTTAGCTCACCGTGCACGCACCAAAAACACAAAATACATTTTGTAAGAGTGTGTTCTGGAATATTTTTGGCATAATTATTGCTAATATCCGCGCTAAACGCACTCACTGCCAACGCATTGTTTGCAGCATAATTATTCAAAGGAGAAAATCATGACTGAACGTCCTAGCGCACACGCGGTGGAATTTGTTGACGTCGCCTCGATGGCAAAGTGGATTCAGAAGGACGGCGTAGGCAACATCATTGCCGGCATGGTCGACTTCCTCGAAGAAGACTTCAAGAAGTGGCAGAGCTTCGACAAGATCCCGCGCGTCGCCTCCCACACCCCCTTCGGTGTGATTGAGCTGATGCCCACCTCCGACAACATCACCTACTCCTTCAAGTACGTGAACGGCCACCCCTCCAACCCGGCACGCGGCTTCCAGACCGTGACCGCGTTCGGTCTGCTCGCTGACGTGGACAACGGCTACCCCGTGTTCCTGGCTGAGATGACCCTGCTGACCGCGCTGCGTACCGCCGGCGTGTCCGCCATGGTTGCTAAGCACCTGGCACGCAAGGACTCCAAGAAGATGGCGATGATCGGTACCGGCTCGCAGTCTGAGTTCCAGGCGCTGGGTATGCGCGCTGTGCTCGGCATTGAGGACCTGTCCGTCTACGACGTTGATCCGCACGCGATGGAGAAGTTCCGCCGCAACCTGGAGCCGCTGGGCTTCCGCATCCACCTGGCTAAGGACGTGGACGAGGCTGTCGAGGGCGCAGACATTATTACCACCTGCACCGCCGATAAGCAGCAGGCGAAGGTTCTGCTGGACCGCCAGGTGAAGCCCGGCGTGCACCTGAACGCTATTGGTGGCGACTGCCCCGGCAAGACTGAGCTGGAAAGCGAAATTCTGGACCGTTCCACCGTTTTTGTTGAGTTCCCGCCGCAGACCCGCATTGAGGGCGAGATTCAGCAGAAGGACCCGGACTTCCCGGTGGTGGAGTTCTGGAAGGTTCTGACCGGTGAGGAGCCGGGCCGCGTGTCGGATGAGCAGATTACCCTGTTTGATTCGGTGGGCTTCGCGATTTCTGACTTCTCGGGTCTGCGTTATGCCCGTGCGGCTACGCAGGACACCGACCTGCAGCAGTTCATTGACCTGGTTGCTAGCCCGGATGATCCGAAGGATCTGTACTCGCTGGTGAACGTTAACGTTCCGGTGGGCTAAAAGGGCTAAGCAGCCTGACGCTGAGTAGCCTTGAGCTGGCGGGCCTGTAGGTGCGCCAGTGTAGGCTGCGAGGTTGAGAGTGAATAAAGTGAGGGCCGGGGAGTGGTGACACTCCCCGGCTCCTTCTTATGCAATTTTTGTGTGGGCAGATTCTCTTGTGCGCAGATTTCATGTGGGCAGCCCGCGGGCAGTTCACCCGTTCTGCTTTTCAGGTGGGTGCGGCTACTGGTGGGTGGCGATAATTTCACGCGCCTTCGCCACACGCTTTTCTTTTTCCTCTTTCAACTGGTTGAGCTTCGCCTGGTTCTTCTCAATCAGAGGCCCCTGATAGGACGCCTCAATATCACCCAGACGCTGAGCCATACCAACCTTCTGGTTACATTCGGCTTCGATGGTTGCGAGGCGAATTTCTTCCGGCTTAGCTTCTTCCTTGCCTTGGGAGGAGGAGGTCATGAGATGTGCGCTTTCTTCGGACATCCAGTCGCTCTCCCCTTCCCTGGGGGTTAGCCCGCGTTCACGCAGGCAGGTCCACCATTCTGAGCGGATATTTTTCCACTCATCGGTTTGGGAGGCGTAGGTGTATGCCTGTGAGTTTAGCTCTCCTACAAACCGGTATTCTTTTTCGTCCAGTTCGACGTCAGAGAATGCGGTTTTCACCTCTTCTTGGCACTGGGCGTTGATGTCGTCTGGTGCTGAATCGTCTGAGCCTCGGGATTCCTTCTGGGAGTACCCGTACTTTTTGGCGTACTCAACGTTCCAGCTGCCGTATAGGCCTCCCGGTTGCGGGGTGTCTATTGAGGGCACGGCGTAGGACTGCCCGTGGTGCGCGTAGCATTCGGACATGAGCGTATGCCACGCCGTGCTCACCGTACGGAGTGTGAGTTCGTCAAAGGCGTACTCGTCCAGCGGAAGGTGTATGTAGTTCTTTGAATAATCAAGAACAGCTTTTCGTGAGGTGTCCCGCTCGGCACTATTGGAGCAGGATACGCACGCCCCCAGCAGGCAGAATACTGTTACCGCAGAGAGAGCCTTACGCATAGGCTTTTCCTCCTCCATACCTCGTTGTAGCGTTAAACGGAGTTACCCCAATTATCCCAAGGGCTCCTATCTTCTTGTTACTGAGTATCTACTGGTGGGTGGCAATAATTTCGCGCGCCTTGGCTATCTTCGCATCACGATAGGCCTTCAATCATTCAGCAACGCCTGATTCTTCTCAATCAAAGGACCCTGATAGGATGCCTCAACATCACCCAAACTACGACGGAATCTGGCCAAACACATGGCGGCGAACCCACGCATGCATCGCAATACCCGCAGCCGTCGCCGCATTCATCGAACGCGTCGACCCAAACTGCTCAATCGACAGAGTATCCCTAGCCGCCGCATGCAGCTCCTCCGACAAGCCCGGGCCCTCCTGACCAAAAACCAGCACACACTTCTTCGGCAGATCATACGTCTCCAGGGGCACCGAATCCGGAAAAATATCAATACCAATAATCTCCAGACCCTCAGCCTGCGCCCACGCCACAAAATCCTCAATCGTCGGATGATGACGCACATGCTGATAACGATCCGTCACCATCGCACCACGACGATTCCAACGGCGACGCCCAATAATATGGACCTCCTTCGCCAACATCGCATTCGCAGTACGCACCACCGTGCCAATATTCAAATCATGCTGCCAATTCTCAATCGCCACATGAAAATCATGGCGGCGCGTATCCAGGTCAGCAATAATCGCGTCCATCGACCAGTAACGATACTTATCCACCACGTTACGGCGGTCGCCCTCACGCAGCAGCTCCTCATCCCAATGGTCACCCTCAGGCCACGGGCCCTCCCACGGGCCCACACCCACCTCAAAACGGGCAGTACCCTGCTCAGTACCCTCAACAACCTCAGCCACAGCCGCTTCCGCAGGCACAGCCTCAGCCGCCTCACGATTCTCAACCATCACAACCACCTTCACGCCAACAACCAGCGCCACACCGGCGCCCACAGAGCCATCTTACAGACAAAAACCCGCACCACCAGCCACACACAGCAGCCAGCGGCACGGGTTCACCCGCCGCAGCGGAACGTCTAAAAAATCACGAGATCCTAAGAATCCAGCCTAGTAGAGACTAGTCCAGGCCCAGCTCATCCTTCGAGTACGCGTACAGGCACGGAACGCCCGCAACCTCTTCCACGTGCTCCTTCGCGCCGGTCGCACGGTCAACAATCACAGCAACCGCCACAACCTCAGCACCAGCCTTACGCAGCGCCTCAACAGCAGTCAGCGCCGAACCACCTGTAGTGGAGGTGTCCTCAACAGCAACCACGCGGCGACCCTCAACGCTGGGGCCCTCCACCTGACGGCCCATGCCGTAAGACTTCTGAGCCTTACGCACCACAAACGCGTCAATCGCACGGTCCTGATCACCAGCAGCACGCATAATTGCGGTACCCACCGGGTCGGCGCCCATGGTCAGGCCGCCAGCAGCCTCAAATTCGATGCCGTTCTTATCCAGCAGGTCCAGCATGACCTGACCGACCAGGCGAGAAGCCTCGTGGTGCAGGGTGATGCGGCGCAGGTCAACGTAGTAGTCGGCTTCCTTGCCGGAGGCGAGGACCACGTGCCCGCGCACCACAGCCAGCTCAATAATTAGCTGGCGCAGGCGTTCACGGGCTTCTTCAATGGGGAGGTTTTCAGAAAGCTTAGTCATAGTTCCAGTGTAGCGGCTCACGTCCAGGCGGCGCAGGCTATTCCCTGTGCTATTCCAGCGCCAGGCTATTCCACCACGCGGCCCACCGACGGCGGCAACGCGGCGCGCAGCTTCGTCAGCATCTCCTCATACTCGGCGGCAGGATCCGAATCGGCAACCACCGCACCACCGGCGGCAAGAGTCACCGCGCCGTCATCGTGCGCCACGAGCGTGCGAATCACAATCGACAGGTTCGCCGAACTATCCGCCGACACAAAACCCAGAGCACCCGAATACACGCCGCGAGCGCGATTCTCCAGACCCTCAATAATCTGCATGGTCGACGGCTTCGGGGCCCCAGTCATCGAACCGCCCGGGAAGCACGCCCGCGCGGCAGCCACCGCGGAAATTCCCTCGCGCAGGCGCGAGCTGACCGTAGATACCAGCTGATGCACCGTCGAATAGCTCTCCACGCCCATGAGCACGGGCACGCGCACCGTGTGCGGCTCGGAAACCAGCGACAGGTCATTACGCAGCAGGTCCACGATCATGAGGTTCTCAGCGCGGGTCTTCTCATCGCTACGCAACCATGCCGCTGCGGCGGCGTCTTCTTCCGGAGTAGCGCCGCGAGCAATCGTGCCCTTAATCGGCTTCGTCTGGGCGTTACGCTGCTCATCCACGCTCAAAAAACGCTCCGGCGAAGAAGAAAGCACCGAAAAATCGCCGCACCGCAGATACGCCGCATAGGGGGCGGCGTTGTGGGCGCGCTGACGGCGGTACAGCTCAAAGAAAAGCTCCGGGCTCGGGTTCTGGATGCGCGCAACCGTCTGCGCGGTCAGGCACACCTCGTAGCTGTTACCCTCATAGATTTCGTGCTGACTAGCGCGAACGGAGTCCATGTAGGCTTCCGCGGCGGGTGCAGGGAAGAGCAGGGGCTCGGTGAGCTCGGGGGTATTTACGGGGGTGCTGTCGGAGGCAATTTCCGAGGCACGCTCCCCCGCCGCGCGCAACAGCCGCTCCGCCGCCTCGCACCAAGGCTCATCGCCCACCAGCCAGCTACGTGCCGCAACCCCCGGGCGAGCATGCTCGTGCACCAGGTAGCGTACCGCCGGTAGCCACAGCGAGTCGGGAGTGGGGGCCTCGTGCACGGGCAGGTAGCCGGGCACCGGGTGGCCGTGCTCCAGGCCCATGGCGGCACGCGCCTCGTAGCCGAAATAGCCCACGTAACCGCCGCGCAAACCCGCGGGCAGACCGGTTGCCGCCGCGGCATCCGGATGCACGCGCGGTGCGCGGGCGAGCGCCGCCTCCAGCTGGGCGAAGGGGTCTTCCGCACCGGATTCAGCCGCCGTACGTGCCGAATCCACGCGCAGAGGCGACAGTTCCGCCGGGACCATGCCCACATACGAGGCAACCGACATGGGCGACTCCTCGCGCGCCGAATCCAGCCAGAAGGAATACTCGGCACCGGCGGTCAGTAGCGGGTACGCGTCCTCGCAGTTCACCGCGAAAGACAGCGGGCGCACGACAAGCTCCCGCGTCTGCGCATCCCACGGGATGCTCTGCAGAATACTCGGCAGGGCGTGGGAATCGGGCGCAGAAGCGGGAGCGTTCGAGGTAGAAAACATACGGTCCGCGGAAGTTTCAGTCACGGACTCCATTGTATGGCGTGCAGGCGAACCGGCGGTTTAGTGAACGACCGCGGGGGCTTCGCCGTTCTCGCTGGTCATCGGCAGACCGGCAGCGAACCACGCGCTGGTGCCGCCAGCAATATTGTGGGCCGCGTAGCCGCATCCGCGCAGGAAGGTTGCCGCGCGGTTCGAACGGCCGCCGCCGTGGCAGATGACGTAGAAGTCCTCGCCCGGTGCGGGTAGCTCGGCCAGGCGGTCGGCGAGGGTGCTGAGGGTGATGTGCTTTGCACCGGTCACGTGGCCGCCTTCCCACTCGTAGTCTTCGCGAACGTCGATAATGGTTGCGCCGGCGGGAACGTCGCGGGGGTCAACCTGGGGTACAGCGGTCATGGGGTTCTCCTTTGAAATGATTAAAAATGAGCCGGTCGGCACGGGCGTGTGCACTGCGGACATAGTTGTATTTCCACTCTATCGCGTTCGGGGCGGCGAGCGCATCTAGCCCGGTATTTAGGGGTTTGTGAGATTCAGAAGCAGTGCATACGAAAAAATCGAAATGGTTTTTCATGCACTGACTAAGAGTTTATTCTGTGAAATATAGGTGTGTACCATGTATACATATACATGGATAAGGGTATACACTTGTAAATATATTGTCCGGGTCACACAGAACCCCGGGCTTGCACAGAAAAGAATTACCACCATGTCTCACACCATCACAGGTGCCGAACCCAAGGATACCAAGACCTTCTTCGGCCACCCGCGTATGCTCGCGAACCTGTTCACCGTAGAAATGTGGGAGCGCTTCTCCTTCTACGGCATGCAGGGCATCATGATCTACTACCTGTACTACACCGCCGACAAGGGCGGCCTGGGCCTCGACAAGGACCTCGCCACCGGCGTTATCGGCGCGTACGGTGCAGTCGTGTACCTCATGGCAATCCTCGGCGGTATCCTCGGTGACCGCATCCTCGGCCCCGAGCGCACCCTCTTCTACTCCGCCATCGGCATTATGGCGGGTCACATCTCCCTCTCCCTCATCCCCGGTGTGCCGGGCGTGGTGATTGGTCTGCTGCTGGTCGCTATCGGCTCCGGCGGCCTGAAGAGTAACGCATCCGTGCTGGTCGGTTCGCTCTACAGCGACAACGACTCACGCCGCGATGCGGGCTTCACCATCTTCTACATTGGCGTGAACACCGGTGCACTCCTCGGCCCGCTCCTGACCGGTTGGGGCTGGACTGCCGGTGGCTTCCACCTGGGCTTCGGTCTGGCTGCCATCGGTATGGCCGCCGGCCTGACCCAGTACGCGCTGACCCGCAAGAACCTGCCCGCCTCCGTGCACCACGTGGGCACCCCCTTCACCGGCGCCCAGAAGCGTAACTTCTTCCTGGCACTGGTCGGTATCGTCGTCGTTCTCGGCATCCTGCTGGCGACCGGTTTGATGACCGCAGACAACCTCAAGAACTGGGTCATGGGCTTCATCTTCATCGGTGCAATCGCCCTGTTCGCACAGATGCTGACCGCCAAGGACGTCACCTCCGATGAGCGTTCCCGCGTCACCGCGTTCATCCCCCTGTGGATTGCAAACGCCGTGTTCTGGGCGCTGTACCAGCAGCAGTTCACCGTCATGGCGGTGTACTCGGATGAGCGCCTCAACTGGAACATCCTGGGTATGGAGCTGAGCCCAAACCTGATCAACTCCATCAACCCGATTTTCATCGTGATTTTCGGTGCGATGTTCTCCGCTCTGTGGACCAAGTGGGGCGACCGCCAGCCGGTCACCACCCTGAAGTTCTCCGCAGCGCTGATTATCATCGGTCTGGCGTTTTGGATCTTCCTCACCCAGGCGGGCGTTCAGAGCGTGAACGTCGGCTGGATTGTGCTGATTCTGTTTGTCTGCACCATCGCCGAGTTGATCATTTCACCGGTGGGTATTTCGCTGGCGACCAAGCTCGCGCCGAAGGCACACCGCGTGAACATGATGGCGCTGTACTTCACCTCCGTGGCAATGGGTACCGTGCTCTCCGGTTGGCTGGCTCCGTTCTACAGCATGGAGACTGAGGTTCCCTACTTCACCTGGATGGGCATTATCACCATCGCGACCGGTGTGCTGCTGTTCCTGGTGCACAAGCCGGTTCAGAAGATGATGCGCGGCGTGAAGTAACCGCAAAGCTGCTTGCCTACACTGCTGACTCGCTGTTTTCAGGCGGCGTGAGCGTATAGGCGAGCGCGATAGGCTAGGGGCCCCGAATCCTTGAATTACCAAGGGTTCGGGGCCCTACTGTATGCACTGCTGTATGCGCCGACAGCCGGAGCGCCGGAATGTTGAGGACAGTTTCAGGAGGGGAAGGTTCCGGAGGCTTTAGAGGTGCACTCCGGGCGCGTTTTCCTCAATGAGACAATCGGCGCGAATTTTCTTATTAAGCGTCTTAATAAGAAAATCGGGGGCAATTGTCTCAACAAGCCCCTCTGCAGCAGATGGGTTCCCCCACCCGGAACTGTGACGATTTATGTCTTCTCGTGAACGCACATGACGGAAATCAGAGTCAAAAAGGACTCATTACGCCACAAACGGACATCTATTAGACAGCCCTCAACTACAGGTCTAAGGTGATTCCAGAACGGCCGGACAAACACGCGGCCGGCCACCCCAACGCAACCTCCCAAGGAGAACATCATGGCACTGTACCTGGTAGAACTGACCCCCGCTAACCCGTCCAAGGAAGAGGCAACCGCACTCATCGAGACTGTCAACTCCTCCCTGACCAACGGCGCCGAGCTCATCGAAACCCAGGTCTCCGCAGACCACAAGATTGTCTTCGTCATCATCGAAGCGGAGAACACCGCCTTCGGCCCCGACCTCGCCGCAGCTATCGGTGAGCGCGCCTCCGTCGAAGGCCCCGACGCCGTCCGCCTGGTCGGCGCAGAGCTCGATGACATCAAGAAGCTCAAGAAGGACGCCGACTACCTGGTTGAGTGGGACATCCCCGCAGAGATCACCATGGAACAGTACCTGACCCGCAAGAAGGCCAACGCCCCCAAGTACGCCGAGGTGCCCGAGGTTTCCTTCCTGCGCACCTACGTTCGTGAAGACACCGCCAAGTGCCTGTGCTTCTACGATGCACCCGACGAAGAGGCTGTCGTCCGTGCCCGCAAGGCCGTCAGCACCCCCATCGACCGACTGTTCAAGCTGCACGCATAGACGCGTTGCTCCCCGCTTAGGAGAAATCCCATGTCCGACTTCACCCTGGAACCCCTGTACGACTACCCTCAGCGCGAGCAGGTTCTCACCCTCGCTCGCACCAACGCGGAGGCCGTTGACCGCGGCGAGCGTTCTCCCTTTGAGACCCTCCGCGAGATTGCCAAGGACGGCCTGATTACCCTGGGTCGCGACGGCGGCTCCCTGGTTCCCCAGGTCGCTGTTGCATTCGACCTGGCTACCGAGGACGCCACCACCGCCTTCTCGCTCTGGGCTCACCGCTCGACCATCGCGTTCTTCGACGCCGTGGGCCGCGAGCTGCCCGAGGGCCTGGCCAATGCGACCGTCAGCGGCACCACCGCGATGGCGGCGGCGTACAAGGAGGCGTCGGGTCTGGAGCCGATTAAGGTGAAGGGCACCCTCGTTGAGGGCGGTCTGAAGCTCAACGGTTCTATCTCCTGGGCATCGAACCTGTACCCGAGCGGCGTAATTGTTCTGCCGGTGGCCTTGGAGAACGCTCCCGAGGGTCACCCGGACCGCTACATTGTGACGATTCGCCAGGATGTGCCGGGCCTGGAGATTTACTACCACCGCAACCTGCTGGCGCTCAACAGCACCGAGTCGGGCACCCTGAAGTTCGAGGACGTTTTCGTGCCGAGCGAGGATATCCTGAGCGATAACCTCGAGGCTTTCCTGCACGATGTCACCGCGCCGTTCCTGCTGGTTCAGTCTTCCTTCTGCCTGGGCCTGGCCGCAGGTGCCCTACAGGAGGCCGCTAAGCACCTGGACGTGTCGAAGGGCATCTTCCGCCCCGAGTTCCCGCTGATTCTCGCCGAGTACGAGAGCCTGCGGGAGGAGCTGATTCGCCTGGCGTCCGAGCCGGAGCGCGCCGAGCGCCGTGACCTGCTGAGCCTGCGTCTGGGTGTTTCGCACTTCGCAACTATTGCTACTCACTTTGAGCTGCAGGTTGTTGGAGGCGCCGGTTACGTGGCCGAGTCCCCGACCGCTCGCCGTCTGCGTGAGGCTTCGTTCCTGCCGGTGCAGTCCCCGACCGAGGGCCACCTGCGCTACGAGCTGTCGAAGTATGATCACCTCGAGGCTCTTCAGGAAGCTCTCTAAGCGTTAGCGACGCTGTCTTCATCAATACCGTCGCCCTCTATATGCAATATCTTGCATATAGAGGGCGACGGTATTTTTATGTACCCCGCACCCATCAATCAGATAGCAAATTGGGAATATAAGTGGTTTAGGGGTATCCCTGCTCATATTTATAGGCATTTAGCTGTGACCTACGCCCGTAGGCGCGTAGAATAATGTGGAATTTTATACACCACATTCACTTCAGGAGCTCCCTTTGAGCATCTCTAAGCTTTTCGGCTTCGACTGGTCGATTCACGGCGACGGCCGCAGCATTAAGCCCGGTTCCTTCGTCGCCCCGAACGAGCGCCTCGCCTGGCCGATTACCATCGGTATCGGTGCGCAACACGTGGTCGCCATGTTCGGCGCAACCTTCCTCGTGCCGATTATCACCGGCTTCCCGCCGGCAACCACCCTGTTCTTCTCGGGTATCGGCACCGTCCTCTTCCTGCTGATTACCCGCGGCCGCGTCCCCTCCTACCTGGGTTCCTCCTTCGCGTTCATCGCTCCCCTGGCGGCTGCCATGAACTCGCACGGCCCGGCGGGCGCCCTCGGCGGCATCGTCATGGCGGGTGTGGCGCTGTTCCTGGTCGGCCTGATCGTTCAGTTCGCCGGCACCGGCTGGCTCACCAAGCTCATGCCCCCGGTCGTGACCGGTTCGATTGTGGCGCTGATTGGCTTCAACCTGGCGAAGAGCGCTAAGGACAACTTCATGGTGGCACCGGTGACCGCGCTGGTGACCCTGTGCTCCATCATCCTGATTTCTGTGCTGTTCAAGGGCATCATTGGTCGCCTGTCCATCCTGCTGGGCGTGGGCGTTGGTTACATCACCGCCGTGATTCGCGGCGAGGTGGACTTCTCCAAGATTGACAAGGCTGTGCAGACTCAGGGCATCATCGGTCTGCCGCACTTCCAGACCCCCGAGTTCCATTGGGAGCTCGCCGGCCTGTTCATCCCCGTGATTCTGGTGCTCGTGGCTGAGAACATCGGCCACGTGAAGTCTGTTGCTCTGATGAGCGGCAAGAACCTGGACGACTATTCGGGTCGCGCCCTCATGGCTGACGGCCTGGCAACCACCATCGCGGGCATGGGTGGCGGTTCGGGTACCACCACCTACGCCGAGAACATTGGCGTGATGGCTGCGACCAAGGTGTACTCCACCGCGGCGTACTGGGTGGCGGCTATCTTCGCGATTGCACTGTCCATGTTCCCCGCATTCGGTGCGGCAATTGCAACCGTCCCCGCGGGTGTTCTGGGCGGTGCCGCAACCGTGCTGTACGGCATGATCGGTATGCTCGGTGCCCGTATTTGGAGCGAGAACCGTGTGAACTTCTCGAACCAGATCAACCTGACCACCGCCGCCGTGGCGCTGATTGTGGGTATTGCAGACTACACCTGGACCTTCGGCGAGCTGTCCTTCGCCGGTATTGCTCTGGGTACCGCGGCAACCCTGATTATCTTCCACCTGATGACCTTCATCGCGAAGTACACAAAGGCCGCTGGCGACCCGCTGGAGCCTTTCGACGCAGAGAAGAGCACCGAGGTGCACTAGGCTCCTCACCGCCCGTTAGGAGTGACACTCCTGATGCGTAGGCTGTAAGAAAAGCGGCCCGGATGGATTGGTTTCCACCCGGGCCGCTTTTACGTCTTCTGGGTATTACACACAACTGCCACCCTACTTAGACATAAATCAGATGTAAATCAGACACAAAAATTTGAGTCTAGACATAAATTTTTATGTCTAGACTCAAATTTTTTATGTGTAGACATAAAAGTTTATGTCTGAGTTATGTCTGCGGAAGCTCGCCCAACCGCTCATGCTGAATAGCTAGTGCTGGGCGGTTAGGACCGCTCGGCGAGCATCGCCTCAATCGTCTGCGCCACACCGTCCTCGTGGAAGGACGGGCAGGTGCGCCCCACCTTCGCAATAAGCGCCGGCTGACCCGACGCCATCGCAAAACCTTCACCCGCCCAGCAGAGCATCTCGGCGTCGTTCGGCATGTCGCCGAAGGCCATGACCTCGTGCGCCTCAATGCCGTGGCGGGCCGCGAACTTCTCCAGAATCCGGCCCTTATTGACGTCCTTGGAGCCCATCTCAACCAGGGGTTCGCCCACCACGCCGCGCGTGACGGCCACGAGCGATCCCACGGCCTGGTGCACGCGCGCCTGCAGGATATCCGGGTCCATGCCGGGCACTCGAATCAGGTATTTAATGACGGGCGTGGAACCGATGCGTTCGAGCGCCTCGACGATGCTCGACTCGACCACGCGGGCGCCCTCGAGCACCTCGCCGCCCTCGTGCGGCCCCTGGATGAAGACGGTATCCACGGTTTCCAGGGTGTAGGTGGCGTCAGGGAACATGGGCTCTAGCAGCTCGTGGGCGCGGGCAATCACCGCGGGATCAGCACCGTTGACTTCTTCCACCTCGTTTGCGCCCAGGTGGTACACCACGGCGCCGTTGGAGCAGATGGCGTAGGAATCGAAGTCGGTCTGTTCGCGCAGCGGAGTGAGCCAGCGGCTCGGGCGGCCGGTGACGAAGACAATCTCAATTCCGGCATCCCGGGCGGCCTCCAGGGCGTGCAGGGTCCGCGGACGGAAGCGGAAGTCATGCCCGATGAGGGTGCCGTCCAGGTCGCTGGCGATGAGCTTGATCATGCGGTCTGTTGCCTTCGGTTGATGGAATCGAGGTGGTGGCAGTTGGAGCGTTACGGCGGAGGCTACTCAGCCGGTTCCGCGTAGGTGACGGTCAGGAACGCGCGGCCCAGACCGTGACCCAGCAGGTTGAAATTCACGACGGCGGGAGTTGCGCTCTCGTCAATGTCGAGCTTCTCCACGTCCACCGCGGTGACGCAGAAAATGTAGCGGTGCGGGCCGTGACCAGCCGGAGGCGCAGCGCCCAGGAAGCCCGCCACACCGGCGTCGTTGCGGTGCGTCAGGGCGCCGGCAGGTGCATCCGCGCCGGTGTCAATGCTGGTCACCTCGGCGGGAATATTAGAGACGGTCCAGTGCCAGAAGCCCGAGGGGGTCGGCGCATCCGGGTCAAAGCAGGTGAGCACGAAAGACTTGGTGCCTTCGGGGAATCCCCTCCAGGACAGCTGCGGGGAGCGATCCTGACCGCCTGCCACGCCGAAGAGGGCTGAGCGCATCCATTCGGGGGCGGTGCCGCCGTCCTGCACGTCGGTGGAGGTTAGGGTGAATTCGGGCAGTTCGGGCAGGCCCGCGTAGGGTTCGCGGGGCAGGGGCGCGGAGCCAATGGAGCTCATGATTCTCCTCGTGATTTCTCGCGGTGGTTGTATTGCCACGGGGTAGGGGGCCGTGTATATGACGATGCCGGCGGATAGGGTGAGCTATCCGCCGGCCGCGCGCCATTTATTAGCCGTTCAGAACGGCGACGAGTTCCTCGCGGGTGGGCGGGTTAGCGCCCGCGCGGGAGACGGTGATGCCGGCTGCGGTTGCGGAGAAGCGCAGCAGGTCGGCGATGTCTTCGACGGTCAGTGCGGCAACCTTGGCGCGAGCCTCGGGGCCGGCGATACCGCGGTCGAGCAGGCCCGCGATGAGTGCCGCCATGAGGGAGTCGCCGGCACCGACGGTGTCCGCAACCTCAACGCGGTGTGCGGGCTGGCTGACGCCCTCGGGGTATTTCTTGCTGTAGGCGATGGGGCCGTCTTCGCCGCGGGTGATGACCATCAGCTCGGCGCCGAGGTCAAGCCACGCGCGTGCGCTGTCGTCGAGGGAGCGGTCGGGGTAGAGCCACTGCAGGTCCTCGTCGGAGGCCTTGACCACGCTGGAGAGGGAGACGAACTTTTCGGCCCACTGTCGCGCCTGCTCCACGTCGTGGATGAGGGTGGGGCGGCAGTTCGGGTCGTAGCTGAGCAGGGCGCTGTCGCGGGCAGCTTCGAAGGCGGCCGCGACAACGTGTGCGCCGGGCTCAAGCATGGCGGCGATAGAACCGGTGTGCACCGCGTCAGAGGTGCGGGCCAGTTCGGCCAGCTCCTCGGCGATAGCGTCCAAGGCCCACTCGATATCGAATTCGTATTCCGCCGCACCGTCGGCGCCAATGGTGGCCTGGGCGACGGAGGTTCGCTCCGCGGTGGGTTCGAAGGGTAGCTGCACCGAGGAAGCGTTCAGGTGCGCGTTGATGCTTTCACCGTAGGCGTCCGGGCCGTAGTGGCCGACAAAGTTGGTGGGGTGGCCGAGGCGGCATGCGCCGACGGCTACGTTCATGGGCGACCCGCCGGGGTAGGCGTGGGTTTCTCCGTCGTGCTGGTGGACGACGTCTACGAGTGCTTCACCGATTACAGTCAACATGGTTTCAATTCTACTCGGCCAGCCCGTTCGGGAGAGGTTCGGGAGAGTGCGTTTTTGTGGGGATTTAAAGTGGTTTTGCTTTCCCTTCTGACGGGTTCTGTTGGCTTGCCGTGTGGGTTCACAAACTGCCTTCGGTCTCTTCTGACTTTTAGCCTCAATATCGCTGATTTTGAGGCTCTGGAAGGGTTTGTACGGGTTAGACTTAAACCGACGCCGGGTCTTACGCCCGGCCCGGTATTGACGCGACAGCATCGTCGCGCCTACCCTCCGACAACGAAGTTAGGAAGAAGGTCATACGTGACGACTGCAACCGCTACCTGGGTTAACCGTGAGGCTACCGCAGAGGAGCTGATCCCCCTCATCGGTAAGCTGCACCGCGAGAACGGCGTGGTGCTGAGCATTCACGGCCGCAGCCTGGTCAACAAGTCCGTCATTGAGCTGCTGAAGCTGCACGATTTCGTATCCCACATCGATGGTGCGCCCCTGAACCCCGCGCACTCCCTCGAGCTGGTTCGTGCTCTGACTGAGCTGAACCTGGGCGCTTGCTCGATTAACATCGCTGCCCTGCACAAGGCACACCGTGAGGCAGGCTCCCCCGAGCTGTCCATGTGGCTGCCCGAGCAGCTGGGTTCCTCCGTGAACCACCAGGGTGACCAGCCGAAGGAGCAGGACGTTGTGCTGTACGGCTTCGGTCGTATTGGCCGCCTGCTGGCCCGCATCCTGCTGGAGCGCTCCTCCTCGCCGCTGGGTTCCGGCCTGAACCTGCGTGCCGTGGTGGTGCGTAAGAACGGTGATAAGGACCTGGTTAAGCGTGCCTCCCTGCTGGAGCGCGACTCGGTTCACGGCCCCTTCAAGGGCGTTATTGAGGTGGATGAAGAGAACAGCACCATCATCGCTAACGGTGTTCCGGTTCGCTTCATTTACTCCTCGGATCCGACCACCGTCGATTACACCGAGTACGGCATTAAGGACGCCCTGCTGGTGGACAACACCGGCCGTTGGCGCGACGTTCCGGGCCTGGAGCAGCACCTGAACCGCCCCGGTATCTCTCGCGTTCTGCTGACCGCTCCCGGCAAGGGCGACATGAAGAACATCGTGTTCGGCGTGAACGACGACGTCATCACCGATGAGGACAAGATTCTCTCCGCCGCTTCCTGCACCACCAACGCGATCACTCCGGCGCTGAAGGTTCTGGATGACGCCTACGGTGTTGAGCGTGGCCACGTTGAGACCGTTCACGCTTTCACCAACGATCAGAACCTGATTGACAACTTCCACAAGGGTGACCGCCGCGGCCGCTCCGCAGTGCTGAACATGGTCATCACCGAGACCGGCGCCGCTAAGGCCGTGTCGAAGGCTCTGCCGCAGCTGGAGGGCAAGCTGACCGGTAACGCTATTCGCGTTCCCACCCCGGATGTCTCCATGGCAATCCTGAACGTGAAGCTGTCCAAGCCCGCAGGCTCCGCTGAGGAGCTGAACGAGCTGTTCCTCCGCGAGTCCATTGACGGCGAGCTGCGCCGCCAGGTGGGTTACTCGGATTCCCCCGAGGCTGTTTCCACCGACTTCGTGGGCTCCCGCACCGCAGGCGTGGTGGACTCGCTGGCTACCGTGGTGACCGATGACTCCGCAATTGTCTACGTCTGGTACGACAACGAGTTCGGTTACTCCTGCCAGGTGATTCGCGTTCTGGAGCGTATGGGCGGCTACGACGTCCCCTCCTACCCCGCTAAGTAAGCTACCCCAGCTCATCTAGCACACATATAACAAACCCACCGGTATATATAGCCAATTGGCTATATTGCCGGTGGGTTTGTTTATGAGGTTATATACGCAAATAAGCGGTGCCGCACAGAGGCTCCAAAGAGATGCGTGAGCGGTAAATTACGCCTTACGGCAGTACACCACACCCTGATGCGCCCGCAGCGTGAAGCTCGAGAGCACCGGACGGTTTGCCGCATCCATCTCAGACATGCTTATGAAGGCATGCAGGCTTAAACCCTTACGCCCGACCGAAGACCTCGTTGAGGTGGGCAGTATAGTCAGCGAGATACTGTTCGACCTGCGGATTTTTAATCACATCATTGCAAATAAAGGTGGGTAATTGGGTAGTCCCCAAGAACTCATTGGCTTTATGAAAGTGCATATAGAGGGCATCTACCCCGAGTCCCTCGAAGAAGTCGCCCTCCCGGATAAAAGCTTCGCGAGGCGCGTTCCACGTCAGCGACAGCATATGCCGCCGCCCCTGAAGAAGACCGCCCGTGCCGTATCCTTCAGTAGGGTTAGCGCTGCTGCGACCATCATTAGCGTACAGGGTGCCCGCGCCGGTGGTAAACACCTCGTCCATATATTTTTTCACGGTCCACGGCTCGTGCATCCACCAACCGGGCATCTGCCAGATGACCGCATCCATCCACTGGAATTTTTCTACTTCCTGCTGAATATCGTACCCGTCGTCAATCACAGTTTCTCGCACTTGATGACCGAGCGCCGATAACGTATCACGGGCTATTTGATGCAGGGTGTGGTTCAGGCGACCCGCCGAGTGGGCGAATGCTTTACCGCCGTCGATCAAAAGAATATTCACTGTAGTTCACTCCTTAAACTCAACACCACGAGAATGGTTGGCTGTATTCCAGCCGCTTGTTCAACAGTACAGGGCTGCTACGCTGTGAATCAGCCCGTTTCTTGACATGAAACGGACTTTATTCAGGTATGCTCTCCACCATGTGGAAACGAATAGGCGGTATTCCCGCCCCGGGTAGGGTACAGAGTACCACCGTATATACGCTGTAACAAGAGACCTTCAAATTACCGCCGGCGGTACACCACACCCTGATGCGCCCGCAGCGTGAAGCTCGAGGGCACCGGGCGGTTTGCCGCATCCACCAGATTAGAGGGAACCTTCACGGTCACATCCTTCGAGCCGGTATTCAGCGCCGCCCAGCCGCGCGTAAAGGTGCGGGTCTGAACCGTTCCCTGAACCACGATGCCGCCCGCGGCATCCCCCAGATCAAAGGTGAGCTCGGGGGCGTGCGGAATCTCGTCGTAGGCGTCATGGTGGGTCGCGCTAATGCCGGTGAAGGTTCCCCCACCAAAGACCCAGAAGCCGGCCAGGCCGTAGAGGAAGTTCTCGTCCGTGCCGGTCAGGGGCGACTTCCGGTCGCTCAGGGGGGTGCGCAGAATCGTCACCTTCTTCTGCGTGGAGGCACCGCGCTTCAGGCCGGTGAGGTACACCCCGAGCGACACGTCGCCACCGGAACCGCGCGCAATATCGCGGCCTTGCATCACGGCGTAGGGCGAAGCCAGGTAATCGTTCGGGCCCCAGCCAAGCCACACCTCCTCGAAACCGCCGCCGTAGGCGCTGTGGCGTTCCCATTTGCCCCAGCGCAGGCGCGACTCGGCAATATTGGGCACCAGAATTTTGCCGATGCCATTCAGCTCGGCACCGGCGGAAGCCACCAGGCGGTCCAGGCCCTCACGAATCGTGGTCATGGACGGCACGCCCTGAATAGGCAGATTCAGGCCGTAGTAGTCGTTCTCCACGTCGTTATCGCCCATAACGCCGTCGAAGGGCGAGTCACGCATCTCGCGCACCACCGAATCCACCCAGTACCAGCGGTAGCCGGGGTTCCACACCTGCATCTGATAGTGCTTGGAATAGCCCTTCCACTCGATGCGGTCGCCGTTGAGGCGATGCGCAAAGAAATCCTTACCGGAATTCGCCAGCGAGACAGCCTGCGCGAAAGACAGACCCGAGGAGTAGATGGGACCCGGCTCGTAGGAGCGGGTGGAGGACAGGCACTTATAGGCCAGGACCACCATCTGCGGGGCGTGCTTCTTGAGGTAGCGGGCAGCCTCCAGCTCCCAGGGCTGCAGAATCGCCACGGAGTAATTCTTGACCGCAAAGTCGAGCTGCTGCTGAGTGATGGGTTTTCCGCCGTAGCGAACCCAGGCACCAAACTTTCCCGGGCCACCGAGTCGTTCGAACTTACTCGTCGCCATCGTACTCCGGGGAGAACTCGGGATCGCGCGGAGGCATCTTACCCAGCTCGCGGTAGATCGTGTTGTAGCGGTCCATGACCAGTCGCAGCTGGAAGAAGCTGACGATACGGTCGTAGGCGTTCACGCAGTAGCGTTCGTAGATGCTGGGCTCCTCCATAAGGGTGCGCAACGCCGCCGCGAAGCCGTGAATATCGCCGGGGATGGTCAAGATACCGCAGTTACCGATTTCGTGGCCGTCGGGGGCGACCAGCACATCGTCAATAAGCTGCGACATACCGCCCACGTCGGTGCTGACCAGCGGGATGGACGCAGCCATCGCCTCGAGCGCCACAATCGGCTGACCCTCATTGTAGCTGGGCATGAGCAGCAGGTCGAAGCGGTCCAGCATGGCGCGCACATTCACGGTTCCGTGGAAGGTGATGTACTCGCCCATGTTGAGCTCTTCGATAGTGCGCAGGCACAGCTCGTAGTACTCGGGCAGGTGGTCCTTGGGGCCGAGCACATCCAGGTGGAAGTTCACCAGGCCCTGGTCGCGCAGCACCGCGAGGGAGCGAATCAGGTCGGTCAGGCCCTTAATGGGCACCACGCGGGCGATGAACACGAAGCGCCACACGTGGCCGCGGCCCTCAGCAAGGATGCGGGCACGCGCCGCCTGGCGGGCGTAGTAGGCTTCGGCAACGGACTCGATGAGCATGCCGTTGGGCAGGATGATGGCGCGGTCCTTCTCACCCTCGTTCATCTGGTCGATGGGCGCACCGATGCCGCGCGCCTCCTCCAGTGCCTTGGGGTACAGGTAGGTGGCCATATCGGCGCTCGGGTAGCAGAAGCGACCCATCTCCAGGAACCAGACGGACCAGGCTCGCTCGTCAAGGGTGATGGGGCCCAGGCCCGGGTGCTCACGCTCCTCAGCGAGGAAAGCGTAGTCGGTGGTAATCGGCTTCGCCATGTTGCGCTCGAGCTTGGTGTTGATGGTGTCGCGAATGTACAGGTTGTGCTCGGTCAGCAGGAAGCTGGTGCCGTGGTCACGGGCGGCAGCGGCGGCAATGAGAGCCGCGTAGCCGGTGGTGTGGGCGTGGTACACGCGGGCATGGGGCATCCGCTCGTGCAGCAGCGCAAAGAGGATGGAAACGAAGTCGCGCACCTTCCAGAAGAGCTCGCCGAAGGGAACCTCGCTGAAGAACCCGAGGTTGGCGATAACCTGCATGAACTCGCGGGTACCGAAGAGCCCAAAGAGGTTGTAGGTGCGGGTAGCGGGGTTGATGCCCTCGTCGTAAAGCTTCCAGAGGGGGTTGACGTCGCCGGCAATGAGCGCATTGAAACCCTGGATGAGTCGATCAGCCAACTCGCGACGCTGCGGCATCTTCATGTGCAGGCTATCGGGGTCACATTCAGCGGCGAAGGCGGCACGGTTGACGTCGAGGCTCAGGTAAATCACTTTGACCCACTTGACGTTTTTGGGCATGCCGTAGAGATCCTCGTGCGGCGAGTTCTTATCCCACGCGATGTGGATAATGCCGAAGGAGAGGTCGGGGTTCTCAGAGACGATATCGTGCACCACCGCGGAGACGCCACCCTTGAGGTAGGGGTAGGTGGACTCCATGATGATGGCGACATCGACATCCGGGTACTCGGGATCGGTGTAGTGCTCTCCGGGCTCCGGAAGCTGCAGGGGAGCATAGTGGTTTCGGTACATCTGTTCAGTCATTGGTTGTGTCTTTCACGGGCCGTGCTACGTGGTGTGTTCTTGGCCGGGCCCGCAGAACGATGTCTGCGGACCCGGCGTGCGGGCAGGCGTTACCAGGCGAGTGCGCGGCGCCAGAAGAGAGAGTATTCGGGTGATTGCCAAGCCTGACGGTACACCCGGTAGCAGGCGTACGCAAGGACTGCCTCGCCCACGATGATGGGCAGGTATCCGGTCTCGTTCGGCAGGATTGCGAAGCAGATCATGAGCAGAATGAGGTGCGCCGCGGAGAGCACCTGCACGGTCTTGAACATGGTCATGTACTCAATCTGGTAGATGAGCAGGGCGACGGCCACGAAGAGGAACGCGACGACCAGACCCATCAGCGCCAGCGGGAAGGAATCCGGCATGAAGATGAACATCAGGATGCCGGTAATGATGCCGCTACCGATGTAGACGAGTAGCGAGTTGCGAATCGAACGGTCGGAGGCACGGGTGGCCTTATGAGCCTCTTCGCGAACGCGGTTGTAGGGCAGGCGCTCGAACACGGTCCACAGGTACTGAATTGCGTCGTTGACGCGATCGGCCTCTACCACGAAGAAGTAGTTGTAAGCGATCACGGCGGGAATCAGGCTCATGTAAATGGCCACGACGTTAATCTCACCGGAGGTGGCCAGGAAGAGCATGTACTTATCGGCCCAGATGATGGAGCCGGTCAGGAAGCCACGCAGAGCATCCTTTGCGACGTCCTTGAGCGGAATATGCGCAAAGTGGAAGAGGTGCACAAAGTTCTTACCCAGGCCAATCAGCAGGATAAGCGAGCCAACGAGCGGCGGCAGGAACCAGATGACGGGGAAGAAGTACAGGGCCAGGGTGTAGCCGAGCCAGGCGATGAACCAGATGACGCGGTTCTTCGCGAGGTTGGGGATGACCAGCAGCTGCGCGAAGGCAATGTTGAGCACGCCGAGTACGAAGAAGGCACCGACGGCAGTCGCGTTCCACTTCAGTACGAGGGCAACCGGAATTGCGAAAAGCAACACCAGCGGCATGGTCACGAAGAAGAGGTAAATCCAGTTGCGGCTGAACGCGGCCAGGTCGGTAATGTCCTGGAACTGGGGGTCGTTCAGACGCTCGCGGGTAGCCTTCGCCTCGGCACGCTTGAGCTGATTCTCAAGCGTCTCAGCCTGGATGCGCAGGGTTTCGCGGGCATCCGCAATCTTCTTATGCTCCATCTGAATGGCTCGATAGAGCGGCAGACAGGCGGCCTGGCTAAGCCAGGGCACGGTGATGGATGCAGCCAGAATCACCTGAATCAGGGGCACGCCACCCAAGTTGTACCTGTTGATGGTGGGCGTGACGATGGGGAAGACAGTGGTCAGCAGCGCGACCGGGGAAACGTATAGCAGAAAGTTAATGAGGAGGCGCCACGCGCTAGCGCGCTGTTCCTCGCTACCGTGGTTGGTGGACAACGTTGAAGACTTTCAGTCGAAATAGAGAGTATGCGGGCCCGGCCCGCAAACGGGCCGGAGATTAACGTTGAGTGAGTGATGGTGTCGTGCGTTATGTCGTACAGAGATGGCACCCCTCGCGGCGGCCGGGTGGGCCATCGGATTCGTACCGTCAATGCATGCCGGATCAGCCTCATCCACCCGAGGGGGTTATTCGGCTGGGCAAGCATCCAAGATATCGCGTGTGGAGCCCCTCCCCTACGCCTAATTTAGCGCGGGGCTTGCGCACGCAACGATGCTGCCGTCATCAATATACTGTACGCGTCAAGCAAAATGTTGAACTTTTATTCAACCCTAACTTGAATTTTAGGCGATTTGGAACACATTTTGCTCTCATGTTCATATGCCGTTAGGTGCATATGCAAGGCATCCCGGCCCCTCCAGCAGGAGGAAGCCGGGATGCTCAATGTACGGTTACCGTACCGCATTCACCGCTGTGCGACGGTACGGCGCGGCTACCGCCTCGCGTTTAGGATGCGCTAGCGAGGGTGCGCAGGGCCACGGAGACCACAGCCAGTCGCGGGTGACCGGTTGCATCCGGAGCTGCCTCAGCAATCTCGTCGAGGATGCGGTCGATGTTACCCACGCGGGTCGGGTGCTCCTCAATCCAGCTGGCCAGAGCCTGCTGTGCACCGTCCACGGTGGAGAAGTCACCCTTCGCGCCTTCAGCCACGGACAGTGCCAGCTCTGCGGCGGTCTCGTAGAGGCCACCGCGCATTGCCTGGCGTGCCAGAATCTCCCAGCGGTCGCTACGGGGCAGCTCGGTGATAAGGCCGAGCAGCTCGTCCACCTTGAAGCGGTCGTAGGTGGCGAAGTAGACCGGTGCCAGCGAGGTTGCCCCGAAGTCGTGGTCGGCGGCCGAACGAATCACGTCCAGCAGGGCGTAGCCCTCGAAGCCGCGGATCCAAATGACGATGAGCTCCTCGGGCAGGCCCCATGCCTCGCCTGCATCGCGCTTTGCACGGACGCGAGCGCGAGAGGTGCCGGAGAGGTACTCGGGCAGGTTGCGACGCATCTCGACGACGGAACCGAAGTTCTCGAGCAGCTCGGAGATGGTTGCGCCGGCAACCACGCCACGCTCGGTGATGAACCAACGGACCGCACGATCCAGAACGCGCTGGTTGTCGCGCAGCACGGTGAACCATGCGTCCAGCGGGGTCTTCGGGGACAGCTCGCTGTGCAGCTTAGCGGCGGTGCCGAGCTCGAAGAGCTCGCGGGCCACGATGAAGGCGCGGGCGACGGAGTCGATACCGACGTTGAACTCCTCCATGATGCGGTACGCGAAGGTGATGCCACCAATGTTGACCAGCTCGTTGGCCACGCGGGTGCAGATGATTTCCTTACGCAGCGGGTGCGAGTCCAGGTACTGGCCGAAGCGCTCGACGAGTGCTGCCGGGAAGTAGCTGCGCAGCACGCCCTCCAGGTAGGGGTCGTCCGCGAAGTCGGTCTGCTCCAGGGCGTGGGTGAGGTAAATCTTCACGTACGCAGCCAGGACAGCCAGCTCGGGGCGGGTCAGGCGGTCACCGGTGGTCTCCAGGCGCTCGTCCAGCTCCTCGTCGGTGGGCAGGAACTCGACGGCGCGGTTCAGGCCGGCGTGCTCCTCCAGGTCGTGCATGAGGCGCTTGTACAGGTTCGTGCCCAGGAAGGAACCGTGGAACTCACCCTGCAGCAGCACGTTCTGGTTGACGTTGGTCTCGAGGACCTTGCCGCCAACCTCGTCCTGCAGGGACTCGATGAAGGAGGCGCGCTCCTCGCTGGAGAGCTCACCGCGAGCCACGAGGCGGTCCACCAGGATCTTGATGTTGACCTCGCGGTCACTGGTCTCCACACCTGCAGAGTTGTCGATAGCGTCGGTGTTGAGGATGACGCCGTTACGTGCGGCCTCGATGCGGCCCAGCTGGGTGAAGCCGAGGTTACCGCCCTCGCCCACAATCTTGGCGCGCAAATCCTTACCGTTGACGCGCAGGGCGTCGTTAGCCTTATCGCCAACCTGTGCGTTGGTCTCGGTGGAGGCCTTCACGTAGGTACCGATACCGCCGTTGTAAATCAGGTCGACCGGTGCCTTGAGGATGGCGGAAATCAGCTCGGTCGGTGCGAGCTCGGTGACGGACTCGTCCAGGTCCAGAACCTCGCGCACCTCGGGGGTGATTTCGATGGACTTCAGGCCGCGGGAGTACACGCCACCACCGGCGGAAATCAGCTCACGGTTGTAGTCCTGCCAGGAGGAACGGGGCAGGTTGTACAGGCGCTGACGCTCCTCGAAGGAGACGGCTGCGTCCGGGTTCGGGTCCAGGAAGATGTCGCGGTGGTCGAACGCTGCGACCAGGCGGGTTGCCTTGGAACGGAGCAGACCGTTACCGAACACGTCACCGGACATGTCGCCGATACCGACGGCGGTGAACTCTTCGGTCTGAGCGTCGTGGCCGAGCTCGGCGAAGTGACGCTTGACGGACTCCCAGGCACCGCGTGCGGTGATGCCCATTGCCTTGTGGTCGTAACCGACGGAGCCGCCGGATGCGAAGGCGTCGCCCAGCCAGAAGCCGCGCTCGAGGCTGATAGCGTTCGCGGTGTCGGAGAATGCGGCGGTACCCTTGTCCGCTGCGACCACCAGGTAGTAGTCGTTCTCGTCGCGTGCGATGACGCCCTCGGGGCGAACGACGGTCTCGGAGCCGTCGGTGCCAACCTCAAGGTTATCGGTGACATCCAGCAGGGAGCGGATGAAGACCTTGTAGGATTCACGGCCCTCGGTGATCCAGGCGTCGCGATCCACAGCGGGGTCGGGCAGCTGCTTGGGGTAGAAGCCGCCCTTTGCTCCGGTGGGGATGATGACAGCGTTCTTCACCATCTGAGCCTTGACCAGGCCCAGAACCTCGGTGCGGAAGTCGTCGCGGCGGTCGGACCAGCGCAGGCCGCCTCGTGCGACGTCGCCGAAGCGCAGGTGGACACCCTCGACGCGCGGGGAGTATACGAAAATCTCGAACTTGGGGCGGGGCAGGGGTGCGAAATCAATCTGCTGCGGTGCAACCTTGATGGCGAATGCCTCGCGGCCCAGGTAGGCGTTGGTGCGCAGGATGGCGCGAATAACCTTGCTCAGGGAGCGCAGGTAGCGGTCGGCGTCCAGGGTGGGAATCTTGTTCAGTTCCTCAACCAGGGCCACCTCAATCTCTTCGCGGCGTGCGTTGCGCTGCTCGTCGTTCAGGCCGTTGTTCGGGTCGAAGCTGACGTTGAAGAACTCCACCAGGTGCTTGGTGATGCCGGGGTTGGCGAGCAGGGTGTTCGACATGAACGAGGGGGTGTAGCCCAGGCCCAGCTGAATCAGGTAGTGGTTCAGGGCGCGGAACAGGCGTACATCCTGCCAGGTGAGGCCCTCGGAGAGAATCAGGCGGTCCAGAGTATCGGACTCGCGCTCACCGAGCAGGTAGGCGTTCAGGGCGTCCTCGTAGAGGGATGCGACGGCGTTGGGGTCCACGCCCTCGGGGAACTCGACCCCGAAGTCGTAGAGGTAGCCGTACTCTTCGCCGTCCTCAGGCTTGAACTCGTAGGGCTTCTGATCCACAACGACCAGGCCCATGTTCTGCATCACCGGCAGGAGCTCGGTGAGAGTGTGAGGTGCGGACAGGTAGGTCTTCAGTCGGGTAGTGTTGGCTTCGCCGGCTTCAACCTTGATTGCGGCGGGCTTCTTGCCCGAGAGAGATTCAAGAATCACGATATCCTCGATTGCTTGTTCTACTGTGTAATCGGCTCGGTAAGCTGCGCTGCTTGCGTCGGCCCAGGCTGACGCGAGTCGGCGGCCTTCCGCACCGGGTTTCCATGCCTCAATGGCAGCTGCGGTGGATTCCACCCAGGAGCGAGTGACCTGCTGCATCTGCTTTTCGAGAGCTTGATGATCCGTGGTCGGCACATCGTTGGGGTTGGTGAGCCGAATACGGAAGAATAGGCGGGCCAGCGACGAGGAGGACAGGTACACCTCGTAGTCGATGGCACTCAAATCAAATTCCTGTCGGAACACCCGCTCGATGCGGTACCGCACGTCAGTGTTGTAGTGATCGCGGGGCAGGTACACCACGGCGGTAATGAACCGATTAAATCGATCCACGCGCAGGAAGAGACGGGTCTTGCGGCGCTCCTCCAGGCCCATGATGCCGCTGAACGTCTCGGTCAGCTCGTTGACCGAGGCCTGTAGCAGCTCCAGGCGCGGGTAATCTTCTAGCGCCCCGAGCAGGGCCTTATCAGAGTAGGAGCCGGGGTGGTAACCCAGGCGGCGACGCACCATGGCGATTCGCTCACGCACCAGGGGAGTCTCAATAGCGGGTAGCGAGTAGGCCTGCCGGGTAAACAGGCCCAGAATCACATACTCACCGATGACGCGGCCGCTCATATCGAAGCGGCGCACACCAATGTAGTCCAGGTAGTCGTTGCGGGCCACCGTGGAACGGGAGTTAGCCTTCGTGATGTACACGGGGCGGGGGAAGAGAGCTCGGTCCAGGGTGTCGCCGGAAAGCGGGATGCGGCTCTTGCCCTCGGTCGAACGCAGGATGCCGAGCGCCGAACCGGGGCGGTCCACCAGGGCGATAGCGCCGGAGGTGCCGTCAAGCACGCGCTCCTTAACGCCCATGAACACGAAGTTGCCTCGGGTGAGCCAGCGCAGGAAGTCCTGCGCAACCTCCACGCGGGAGGCGGGCTCCACACCGCGCGGGTTGGCGGCGTAGGATTCCTCGCCGTGGCCGAGGGTGGCGCCGCGCAACTCGTACATGGCCTGGGAGATGTCGAAGACCGCGGTGACCATGCCCTCCAGGTCGGTGTAGCAGGCGTACACATCGGCGAGCACGCGACGCACCTCGTGCTCCAGCAGGCGCAGGTCGTCTTCGTTCAGGTAGCGGGTCAGGCGAATCGCAATCCAGGATTCAATGGTGACCGTGGACCCCTCGGGCGCACCTTCGGAAAGCTGCAGGGAGGGCATACCGACGGCGGCGGTGTCGCCGCTGGCCAGGTTGGCTCGGGTACCGGTGCCGCGCAGGCTGATGAGCTTGCCATCCGTATTGCGTTCGGCAAGGAAGATGGGGTGGAAAATCGCGAGGAATCCACCGAAATGCGCCGAAAGATAGGCGGTCAGGGAGCTTACGATATGGGGCATGTCGTCCGTGGCGACGTACAGCGTGGTGTTGTAGTCATCATTGCGCGCGGCAACGACGGGCGTCTTGGGGGCGCGGATTTCAGCTAGCGCACGATGGGTGCGAGCCAAATCCTCTAATTCTGCCGGGGTGAATTCTTCACGCTCATCGTCAGGACTGTTCAGAAAATACTGCTCGATCCATGCATCGGCGCCAGCGAAGCGTGCCATAGCCTTGTCAGTCGTTGACAATCTATCCTCCGAAGGTAGGTATCACTTCACTGTGACGGTGTCTGTGCAACTCCACGCGGGTCGCGCGGACGGCACCACCCAAATGGGTTATATCCAGCTTATACCCTTACGGTGAAGATGTCAGATATATTCGCCATATTCGCTCGACGGGCCCAAAATCTTATCGAAAAATACTCGCTCCGCACCTCTGCCCCCTCGCCCGACGGCTCGACGGGGCGGTTCGGCGGGGTTACCCTTTGAGCTTGTTCGGCGGGGTTACCCGTGAAATTGTCCGGCCCCCGGTTCCCCTCCCCGGCGCCGACCCGTAGAGTGAAACCATGAGTTTGCGTACTGAATCTTTCCTGGTGGGCCTCATCGGCGATGGCATCACCTCTTCCCTCACCCCGCCCATGCACGAGGCCGAGGCCGACGCGCACGGGGTGCGCTACCTGTACCGCCCCGTCGACCTGGACGCTCTGAACCTAGATGGCGCATCCGCCCCGGCGCTTCTGGATGCGGCGGCGCTGCTGGGCTTTAATGCCTTCAACATCACGCACCCGTGCAAGCAGTCCGTCATGGAGCACCTGCACGAACTCTCGGATGCGGCGCGTGCCCTGGGCGCGGTCAATTGCGTGGTGATCCGCGAGGACGGCACGTTCTACGGGGACAACACGGACTATTCGGGATTCATCGCGGGGCTGAAGCGCGGCCTGCCGCAGGTGGCGGAGGACCCGGCGCGCCTGGAGCACGTGGTGCAGTTGGGTGCCGGCGGTGCCGGTAGCGCCACGGCGTACGCCCTGTGCCGCCTGGGGGTGCAACGCCTAAGTCTCTTCGAGCGCGACGCGGCGAAGGCGCAGGGCCTGGCGGAGCAGCTGGGCGGGCTCTTCCCGCAGACTCGGATCGAGGTGCTGACCGACGATACGCGCCTTATTGAGGCTCTGCTGGAGGCTCAGGGTTTAGTGAACGCGACCCCGGTGGGCATGCACGTGCATCCGGGCATGCCGCTGAGTGAGTCGGTGCAGACTGCCGGGGTGTTGCGCGAAGACCTGTGGGTCGCGGATGTCATCTACCTGCCGCAACAGACGCAGCTGGTGCGCGCGGCGCGGACCGCCGGTTGCGAGGTGCTGACGGGTGGCTACATGGCGGTGGGCCAGGCGGTGGATGCGTTCCGCCTCTTCACCGGACTGGAACCGAACGCCGAGCGTATGGCGGCGCATTTTGAGGCGCTGATTGCGGCCCAGCAGGGGGTAACTAACGCCTGAAACGCCAGAACATAGAAACGGGTGGGGCTGGATAGCTAACTATCCAACCCCACCCGTATTTATTCTATATACAGAATATATTGTGTGGGCTATGCATCCAGCTCGGCCAGGGACTTCTTGTAACCCTCGCGAGCGGTGAGTGCACCCAGCGCTACGAGCACGCACATGGCGACCGTGAACACGGCGGGCAGCACCGCGTTATGCAGGTCGGCGCCGGCGAGGCTCGTCGCCACGGCGGGGGCAACGCCTCCAGAAATTGCGAAGCCAATCTGGGTTCCGAGCGCCAGGCCAGTCACGCGCACGCGGGTCGGGAACATCTCCGCGTAGAAGGAGGGCCACACGCCGTTCGCCATGGAGTAGAGCGCGCCGTGCATGAGCACGCCGTAGACAAAGATGCCCACCCAGTTACCCTCGGCAATCGCGCCGAGGTACGGGAACATCACCAGTGAGGAGGCCACCGCGCCGGTGATGAACACGGGCTTGCGGCCAACCTTATCGGCAAGCATGGCGGCGAGTGGAATCGCAACCAGGCCGAGAGTATTCGAGGCGACCGGCACCAGCAGCATGGTGCTCCGGTCGAGGCCGTAACCCTTGGTGGCGAAGGACAGCGCAAAGGTCGTGAAGACCATGTTCACGGTGTTAACCATGGCGCACACGGCAATGGTGAGCACGGCACGCTTGTGGTGCTTGAAGACCAGCACGAGCGGAGACTCGGTGAGCTTCTCGCGCTGCAGGTAGGCGGGCGGCTCGGAGAGGGTGCGGCGAATCAGCCAGGCGGTAATCACCACGAATGCGGAGAGCCAGAAGGGTACGCGCCAGCCCCAGGTGAGCAGGTGCTCATCCGGCAGGGCCGCGAAGGGGATGAACACGGCGGTCGCCAGCAGAGATCCGAACTGGGTGCCCTGCAGGGTCCAGCTGGTGGTGAAGGCGCGCTGGTGCTCGTGGGCGTGCTCCAGAGAGATGGAGATGGAGCTTGCCTGCTCGCCGGCGGCGGAAAGGCCCTGAAGCATACGGCAGGCCACCAGCAGGATGGGTGCAAGAATACCCGCCTGGCTATAGGTCGGTAGGCAACCGATGGCAAAGGTCGCGCTCCCCATCAGGAAGAGCGTGAGCATCAGGACGAATCGGCGGCCGTAACGGTCACCGAGGGGGCCGACGATCATGGCGCCGAAGGGACGCACGACGTAGGCAACACCCACAACGACCATGGACTTGAGGATGCCGATGGCGGGGGTGTCTTCAGGGAAGAAGATGCGGTTGAGCACGATTGCGGCGGCGGTGCCGTAGACGGCGAAGTCGTAGTATTCGAGGGCGGAGCCTATCCAGCTGGCGAGGGCAGCTCGTCGTGGTGATCGGGCGGGCGCGTCGGTGCGTCGGCTCATGGGTGGCTCCTTCGGTGGTGTACCCATTGGGAGGGGCGGGGTCGCGGTGTGGGCGGCCCGTGCGGTCTGTCAATGTGCTCTTTTAGTGTAGGAAGCACCCCATGCGTTTTCCATAGGGTTACCTAAGTTCCCAGAGTATGAAGAGAGTGTGAAGCTGGAATAAGGGTCAGATGCTCCTAGCCCCCGTATGATGTATCTATATGTAATTCCGTCATCAATGCTCCAAAGGGGTACCATGTCATCACCGCGCACCAGCATCATCATGCCGGTCTACAACACGGCTGATAGCGTTGTCGCCGCAATTGAATCCGTTCTGGCGCAGACCGACCCCGACTTTGAGCTGCTGGTGGTGATTGACGGCTCCCCGGATCACTCCTCCCGGGTAATTCGCGAGTTTCTGGAGGGCAACCCCGATCCCCGCATCCGCCTGTTCGACAACGAGCAGAACGCCGGCGTTTCCGCGGCACGTAACCAGGGCCTGGACGAGGCTCGCGGCGAGTGGATTGCCTTCATCGACTCCGACGACACGTACCGTCCCGAGTTCCTGGAACGCCTGCACGCGGCGGCGGCGCGTACCGGCGCGGATGTGGCAACCTGCGGTCACACTATCCACCGGGCGGATGGCTCCACCCTGGACCGCCCGCAGAACTCCCCCGGCACCTACACGGGCCGCGATATTGCGATTAACTATCTGCAGGACCGCTTCACGGGTTTCACGCCCGACAAGATTTTCCGCGCCTCGCTCTTCTCGTCGGTGCGCTTCGCGACCGATATTCACCGCGCGGAGGACGCCCTCGCTGTCTTCCAGTGCCTCATGCAGGCCAAGACTCTCGAGGTGATTCCGGATTGCCTCTACGTGTACTACATGGGTGCCGAAGGCCTGACCTGGGGCCGCGTCACCCCGGTGGAGGAAAGTATTCGCCACACCCGCTACATGCGCCAGGCCGGTGCCGAGCTGCTCTCCACGAAGGAAGGACGCCGCGCCCTCAACACCTCCTCGGCCGTCACCTACCTCAACAACGCCCAGCAGGCGCTCATGAGCGATAGCGCCGACTCCGCCGCGGTAATTCGTGAATGTCGCCGCCAGATTAGGTGGGAATGGGCCGGCCAGGCCCTGCTTTCGAGCCCCGTGATGGGTGCGGCGAGCCTGCTGCTGAAGCTCTCCCCGGCCCTGTACCGCACCCTGTACGGCGTGTACGTTCGACGCGCCTACGGCATGTAAGTCCCCCGCACTCCCCCAAGGTTTTATGCACATGTCTTCCACCCCTCGCACGAGCATTATCATGCCGGTCTACAACACCGCCTCCACCGTCATTGCGGCGATTGAGTCGGTGCTGGCGCAGACCGACCCCGACTTTGAGCTGCTGGTCATGATTGACGGCTCCCCGGACGATTCGGCACAGCTGATTGCGGACTATCTGCAGCGGAACGCGGACGAACGCGTGCGCGTGTTCGACAACCCCGAGAACCGGGGCCCCTCCGCGGTGCGTAATCAGGGCCTGGATGCGGCGCGCGGCGCATGGGTGGCGTTCCTCGACTCCGACGACACGCTCTACCCCACCTTCCTGGAACGGCTGCACCACCACGCGGAGCGCACGGGTGCGCAGGTGGTCAATTGCGCCCATACCATGGTGGCAACCGACGGCACGACCACGCAGCGCCTGAAGGGTGCCCCCGGCACCCTGACCGGGCAGCAGGCGGCCTTCGCACTGCTCAAGGACGAGCTGTCCCCCTACCCGTGGGATAAGCTCATTGAGCGTTCCCTGCTGGAGGGCGTCTACTTCCCGGAGGATATTCGCCGCGCCGAGGATGAGTGCGTCATCCTGGACTGCTACCTGCGAGCGCAGAGCGTGACCGTCATCGACGAGCCGCTCTACGCCTACGCGGTGAACGCGGGAAGCCTAACCTGGAGCCGCATCACTCCCCTGGCCGAGACCCGCCGCCTGCTCGACTACTTCGCGAAATCCCTGCAGCGTACGAGCACGTACCACCTGCCCGAAGGTCAGGAGGCGCTGACCGTCGCCCGCGTTCTTGCGTACCTGAATAACGCCCAGCAGGCGCTCATCGTGGGCGGTGGGGATGCTCCGGCAACCCTCGCCGGGTGCCGCCGCGGTTTCTCGGTGCGCGATGCGCTACTCGTCCTCCGCCAACGCCCGGTTTTCGGTGCCGCCGGCCTGCTCCTGAAGACCAGCACGGCCCTGTACCGGGTTCTCTACGGCGTGTACGTCAAGCGGGTTTACAACATTTAGGTTTCATCACGCCCCGACTCCGGGGTTCTCTCTCATCACACTCACCCAGATTGGAGCAAATCTATGTCCTCTCTGCCTGCATCGGCGCAGGTGGCGTCCTCTCCCTCCGAGGATTCCCAGCCCGGCGGCCGCCCGGCTCGCGGGTCCGCCGCGCATCGCCCCAAGCCCGGGCGAAAGGTGTACCTGGACTGCATTAACGTCCTCGCCATCATCGGCGTCGTCGCCCTGCACAACCGGTTCAACTACCGGGTGGATTACGATTCGCCGGGCTGGGTTCTCGAGATCATCCTCTCGGGTACCGCGGTTGCCGCCGTCCCCCTCTTTTTCATGGCCTCCGGCATCACCCTCCTCAACTTCACCGAGCGGGAGAGCGTCGGCACCTTTTACAAGAAGCGCTTCACGAAAATCCTGGTTCCCCTGCTGATTTGGGGGCAGATTTACCTCTTCGCGCGTAGCTGGTTCACCCATACTCCCCTGCCAAAGGGTGAGGAGATTCTGGCTGTACTGCTGGCGCCGAGCACCGTGGGTGTGACCCTCTGGTACCTGGAGGCGCTCATCGGCGTGTACCTGGTGCTCCCCATCTTCTCCTACGCCCTGCGCGGTGCCGGCGAGAAGAAGGTGCGCCTGGCCTGGCTCATGGCCGTGCTGGGGCTCTTCATGCCCATCGCGACCACCACGGTGCATAAGATTAACCCGCACATTATGCCTGAGTTCACCGCCCCCATCGTGGGGTACGTGGGCTTCTGCTTCCTGGGTTATGCGCTGGCGAATACGAGCTTTAGCCTGCCGTGGCGCCTCGTCATCTACGTGCTGGGTGTTGCCGGTTCCCTGACGCACATCCTGTACGGCCCCTACCTGACCCTGAACCACCGCGGCCTTGAGAGTCTGGCGATGTCGTATCTGTCCATTCCGACGATTTTCTGGGCCTCGGCGGTCTTCGTGTTCTTCAAGTCTCTGCCGCTGAATCGTCTGCCGCAGGCGGCTCAGACGGGTCTGCGTAAGCTGTCGGCGCTGACCTTCGGCGTGTACCTGATGCACCTGCTGATTATTCAGGGCCTCGCAGCCTACGGCTGGCCGCTGGTGGATTACCGGCTGGAGGCTCCCTACGCTCTGATGGTGTGGGCTTCTTCGCTGATTCTGGTGTGGCTGCTGCGGTGGATTCCGCCGGTCCGCAAGTGGCTGGTGCCCTAGCCGGCTATCCGCTCCGCAACGAAAACGGGAGGGGCACGTACATGACGTACGTGCCCCTCCCATAAGTTTTAAAGCTACTCGGCGCGAGTTTCCTCCGCGCGGGAGGCCATGGACACACCCACCATGTGCACCACGAAACCGCAGACCGGGCCGACCGCCAAAGCCACCACGGCGCGCGGCACCAGCGGTGCGGGCAGCAGGAACGCCAGGCCCAGGGTTACCACCGCGGCAACCACCCAACCGGCAAGGTAGATGCGGTGCTGGTTCACCGCGAGCGCCATATTGCCCGAGAGGGTCATGAGCGCCAGCAGCGCGGAGGCAAACACCAGCGCACCCAGAGTGATGCCGGAGGCTGCCGCCTCGTAGGCGGACTCAGTTCCTGCGGCAGGCGGGTAAATCAGGCGGAAGAGCAGCGGACCCACCAGGTAGGCCGCCAACGCGCCCACTGCACCCACCGCCACCACCGCGGCGGCGGGCTTAATGAACGCCGCCACTGGGCGGTGACGCTGCTTCAAGAAGGCAGAAACTGCCACGCCCTGAAAGGCTTGCAGGGGAATCATAATCGGCGAGCGCGTAATGGAAATCGCCAGAATCAGGGTGCCCAGAACCACCGGTTCGCTCTCCGCGGCGCCACTGGCCTTCAGTACGTTCGGGAAGCCCATCATCAGCATCGCTGCGGCGGCAGAGGACAGGAACGACCAGAGGATATTGACCGTCAAACGGCCCGCGGGCACATCCGCGCGGGCAACCCACAGGCGGCGGCCTGAGAACGTCACGAGCGCCAGGATGAGCCACAGACCCATCGGAATGACCGTTACCACCTCAAGGCCCGCCAAGGAAGGAATAAGCAGGGCCACCGCAAGCATGAGGAGGAGGCGCCCAGCAGATTCCAGGCCACCGACCGTCGCGAAAAGGTACCAGCGGTCCTCACCGGCGGCCACACCGCTGATAGTCGCCTGCAGGGCGTAGAGGAACACGCCCACGGCCATGACGGTCACGCCCACCGCCGCCGAGTGTGGAATCTGCTGACCCGCCCACAGCGGAGAACTCACCAGAACCAGCGCACCGGCGACAGCGCCGAGCGCGGCCGCAACCGTCACCACGCGGGCACCCTGCGGTGCGGGCGTCCCGTCGGATGCGGGGTGGGCGGATGCTACCCCATCAGCTGCAGCGTGAGTGCGCGCCGTACCCACCGCGCGGGTAATCTCCGGCTGAAGGCCGGTAATAATACCCGTCACCGTGAAAAGCGCCGACCAGAAGAGCAGGAACTCCGTCAGCTCCGAACCGGTCAGGGCGCGCTGAGCAATCATGGTTACGACCAGCGTGGACGCCGCCGCCAGCACCGACGATCCCAGCAGCGCCAGGGACTGGTAGCGGTTGACCGTGCCCGAAGGCTGGGCTTCCGCAGTGTCCTGGGTTTCCGCGGTGTCCCGAGTATCCGCGGGTTCTTGAGGCAGAATCTCCCCAGAGCTCCGCTCCCGCGCCTCGCCTGCATCAGGATTCTGTACCGACTCGCTCACCGCGTCCTCCTCGCTCCTAGCTGTCACTCAACCAATCATTCCATACACAGATGCGCCGCACATCCACCGTAGGATGTACGACGCATCGCACACGTATAGGGTTTACTTCACCACGTGCTCGGCAAGGTTCTTCACGCCCTGCCACTTCTTCGCCAGGGCCGCCTTCGGCAGCAGGGTCAGCGCGTGAGCGCGCGAGGAGAAGCGAATACGAGCCACGCGGGCGGCCTTCTTCCAGCCCAGGGCGCTCATCTCCTCAACCATGGTGTTGTAGTAGCGGCGCTCCTCCTCGAAGCGGGTGCCCTCCAGGGCACGCCAGGACGAGTCGGAACCACCGTGACGGCGGTACATGAACGCGACCTGCGGGTCGTAGTACAGGGAGCCGCCGCGCATCGTGATGTCGAGGATCAGCGCCATGTCCTGGATGACGTTCAGGCCCTCACGGAAGCCGGTGCCCACGATGGCGTCCGCACGCCAGCCCAGGGACGGGAAGTAGAACCACGCGCCGCGCAGCAGCGAGACGGCCAGCTCTTCGCCCTTCAGCACGGCCTCGCCCTTGGGGCGGTAGAACGCCTTGGTCTGCTCCACCAGGGTGTTCGACAGGCCGTTGTGCTCGTCGATGACGACCACGCCGGGCTGGAAGATGGAGGCCTCGGGGTGCTTAGCTGCCGCATCCACGAGCCACTGCACGTAGTTGGGGAGCATGACGTCGTCGGCACCCATGACGGTGACCAGTTCGTTCTCCACGAAGGTCAGGCACTTGCGGTAGTTTGCGTTCGCGCCCAGGTTGGTTTCGTTGCGCATGTAGGTGATGCGCTCATCCTTCAGGGACTCGAACCAGCCGGGAATCGAGTCGTCCGGGTAGCCGTCATCCACCACGATCAGGCGCCAGTCCGGGTTGGTCTGACCGACCACGGACAGCACGGCCTGCTTCATCATGGCAACGTCGCCGTAGTACGGGAACAAAATATCAACGGTCATGGGGTATTACTCCAACTCACAAAGGGGTGAAAAGTCTCGACGGTAAAGCTTTAAGAGTCCTGCTGGTCGCGCTTCCTCGCGCCGGAGGCGCCCTCCGGCTGCTCCTGAAGCGCCTTCAGGATGGCGACTTCCTCGGCCAGGATGCGGGTCTTCTCCGACAGGCGCGACAGCTCCAGGGTCAGGTGAATACTCACGCCCATCAGCAGCAGAATCGACAGGAGGAACAGCAGATTCACCGGCAGGGCCACGCCCACGAAGTCCGCCACACCGTTGAGGAGATTCGGGAAGGCACCCAGCACGATGATGATGGCACCGATAATCAGCCACAGGGCGGCGTACCGTTCCTTCATGCGCTGATGACGCACCTGAACCACCACGAAGGTGCAGACCAAGATGGCGAGGATCAAGAAGAAAACACTGGCGCTCACGGCTACTTCTCCTCCCGGCGGCGGCTCACCGAAATGCCGTAGGAGAACAGCGAGCGAACCAGATAGATGGCAGACTTCAGCGGACCGGAGGAGGGCGTACCTCCCTGGCGTTCACGCATGTGCACCGGCACCTGACGCACCCGCAGGCCATTGCTAATGGCCATGGCGGTGATATCAATCGTGTCGCCCAGGTATTCGGCGGGTAGGTTACGGCAGTAAAAGTCGATGCCGCGACGGTTAGCGATCTTAAAGCCGCTCGTCACGTCCGTGAACGGGGTGCCCGCCGCGCGGGTGAACAGGAAAGACAGCAGGCCCATAGCCCACTTGCGCGGGCCGGACACCTCGTAGTCTTCAGAGCCCTCACCGAAGCGGGACCCAATCACAATGTCGTAATCCTGCACCGCATCAATCAGCGAGGGGATGCTCTCGGGGTGGTGCTGGCCGTCAGAATCCACCTGCATGGCATAGTCATAACCCATGCGCTGCGCGTACTTATAGCCGGTGCGCATGGCGGCACCCACACCCATGTTGTAGGGCAGGTCAATCACGAAGGCACCCGCCTCACGAGCCACGGCGGAGGTATTGTCGGTGGAGCCGTCATTGACCACCACCAAATCCACGTAGGGGACCGTCTCCTGCAACTCAGTAATAGTGCCGGGCAGTGCTTCTTCCTCGTTCCAGGCGGGCATAATCACCAGCGTGCGAGGGGTATGAGGCGATGCGGGAGATCCCATAGGGCTGTTACCCCTCCTAACGAATGTGTCATACCGTGCGTGTGAAAGCCGGCATGTCCAGTGGACATACCGGCTTTCATCATATCAGTGCTTAAGCGGCATTAGGATTCGTCACAGAATCAAGACCGCGATGCGGCCCCTCCCGGGCGCGCGCATCCCGGGTGGAGTTGCTGCCTGCGTCTAGTTGTCGCAGGCGCTAATACGGTACAGAGTCATCGGGCCGGAGGAGTACACCGGGGTCAGAACATCCGTATCGATAGCGGACACCAGGCCGTCATAGTTCTTCTGCTCGCTGGGGCCGAAGTTGCCCTGGTTCTCCAGGTGCACGTACCAGTGGGCCTTGTACTCGTTCACCTCACGGCAGACCTCCGGGTTCGTGCGGGCATCCTTCAAATCGTTGATGATTGCCGCATACTTCGGAGAAATCTTGAACTCGAAGTGGTAGCTGGTCAGGTGGCGGTCGGCCAGCGCGTAAATGTAGGCGCTACCATCCCAGGGGTTGTTCACGATGGTGTCGCCCTTGGGCACAATCTTCGGGATCTCGTTGATGACGTTCATCTCATCCTGGTTCAAAACCTCGGAGGTCGGGGTCACCTGGTACCGCTGAGCGACCACCAGGGTCGCGTCGTGCATCGCGGGGGTTCGCGAGGACAGGCCGGCGACCACTAGCACCAGCACCGCGGTGACACCCATGCCGGCAGTCGCCACGTTCAAGCGTGCCGTGCGCGGAACGCGACGAACCACCCAGGAGAGCGCACCCTCCAGAGCGCCGCCCAGGCCGATACCGGCCAGAAGCACCGAGGGGAACACCACAAGGGCCGCCAGGCGGAAGTGGTCCGTGTACCAGGGGCCCACCATCAGCAGGCGGAAGTCACCGCGCGGCACCGAAGCCGCGATAATCCACATGTAGCCGACGAGCATCCAGCTGCCAATCAGCCACAGGTTGCGGCGCTTGTACAGCAGGTACCCCACGCCCCACAGAGCCAGGAAACCCATCAGGTAGGCGGGAGCGAAATTACCGCCCAGCGGGTTCGCGTTCTCCAGGCCCAGGAACAGGAACTGGTAGACCGCCTCGCCTTCGCTCATGACGGCGGTCCACAGGTCGCTGGCGTCCTCGCTCGGGCGCAGCACGGACCAGGCAGTCACGCATCCGGCAATCAGCGCAACCAGAACGCCGGTACCCACCAGACGCTCACGCCCGGAGGCGTCGTGGACGCGCCACATCTGAACCACACCACCGAGGAGCATGGGCACGGCAAATACCGCCGCAGAAACCACCGCGTTCGGGTGCACCAGGGCCAAACCACCCAGGCCCACCAGAATCGTCAGGGACAGGGAGAGAACGACGGAGTACTCGCGATGCACCATGACCTGAATCATGTGCGATAGCAGCGCCACAAAGGCGGGGAGCAGGGCATAGCCCAAAAGGTTCGGGAAGAGCACGCCCCAGAACAGTAGCAGACCGGGGAAGGCGAAGAAGCCGCAGGTCAGCGCCGGAATGGCGAGCGCCTGCAGGCGGCGCAGATGCGGGATGCTCAGGCACATCGCAACCAGGGAGCAGGGCCAGATGACGCCCGCCACCAGCAGCACCATGACGATGGTCGCGGTCGCGATGCTCGTGCCGGTCGTGTTGTAAATCAGGTACACGAAATCATGCCAACCGGCGGGGTAGAAATACGGTTCCTGGTTCGTTCCGGAAACCGCGCCCATGGTCAGGCTCGAGGCGTCGCCGTGCTCCTGAATCCAGCGAATCGCGTTCAGGTGGAAGGAATTATCCAGGGTCTGCGAGAAGGCCTCCGGACCAAAGACCATATGCTGGGTCGCGTGCAGGGTCAAGAAACCACCCAGCAGGGCACCCACCACGGGCCAGGAAAGCGGCACCGTGTTACCCGGCCAGCTCACCGAGGATTCGTCGGAACCCGCTACGGCTGAGGGCCAGCGGCGGCCCACCAGCCACATCAGGCCCGCCGCCGCAGCCACCAGCACGGCCGCGACCACGACGAAGGAAATCAGGCTCCACGCGATGCCGGTCTTACCCAGCACGATTGCCGAAACGGCCACCAGGGCAAAGGATAGGAGTGGGGAGAGGAAGACGCGCAGACGCGCGGGGACGCGCAACGCCCAGCCCATCACGTATCCGGGAACGAACGCCACCACGACCGCGAAAAGCAGCAGCGGAATAGTTGCCAACCAGCTCATAAACCCTCATCTCACCACAGTGAACGCCCTGAAACCCCTCGTGCGGGGCCCGGTGCGCTTTCGTGTACCAAGCAAGGATACCTTAGAGGCCTCTTTACCCCCGAGAAACTCCTCAAAAGGCCCAGTGAAACCCTTAGCAAACCCCGCAAAACCTTCGAAAGGCCCCGCGGAGGCGACCCTCGAGGTGAAGCAGGGGGCTCTCCCGCGCAAACCCCGCCGGGGGCCTCCGCATCCCCTGCACACCCCCGAATATGACGTAATATTTCGCCCCTCCCGTCATGAAAGGTAGGCCTAAGAAACATAGGGCAACAAATAAGGTATTCACTACACCAAAGCTTTACCCTGAACATATCTCCCCTACTCACGGGAACTGCCCGCACACACAATCCGGGCCGAACCCACGCAGCCGCAGAAGAAAGGGTCGATCATGACCGAAACCATTGCAGCACAGGCGACCCTCGCCGACACGACCGAGCAATTCAAGCTCGCCTTCGGCCACCAGCCCGCCGGCGTCGCCATCATCACCGCAACCGACGAAAACGGCGAACCCGCGGGATTCACCGCCTCCTCCCTGACCTCCGTCGCCGCCGAACCGCCCATCATCGCCTTCTCCCTCAAGGCCAATAGCGGCTCCGCGGCAAAGATTGCTGCGGCTTCCTCCTTCCTCGTACACATGCTCGACGCTGAGAATGTCACCCTCGCCAAGAACTTCGCGACCCACGACTATCCCCGCTTCGCCGACCCGGCCGCGTGGGAATTCGTCCACACCGGTGAGCCCCTCGTCCACGGCGTGCGCCGCGTGCTGCGCGCAACCCCCCTCAGCCGCGTTGAGGCGGGCCCCGCGCTCGTCTTCACCGCCCAGGTTGAGGAGTTTATCCGCAACGATTGCGAGGGCACCCCGCTCGTCTACCACTCGCGCAACTTCCACGCGCTCGGCGATCACTCCAACGTCAACAACTACGTCATCTAGTCCGGCCGCTCAGGCCATTCACGGGGCGGTATTCGGCGGCGACCACGCGACGAATACCGCCCCGCGGCGTACCCTGAACGTAGCCACCCCGGGCATAAACGCACAGCAGAAAGGTTCCTCATGACCGCACAGACCACTCAGCCGGCGTCCCTCCCCTGGCTCGAAAAGCTTGTTGCTATCCCCACCGTCTCCGGCAGCTCCAACCTGGAACTCATCGAGCTTCTCGAAGCCGAATTCGGCCGCTACGGCTACAGCGGCGTGCGCACCTACAACGAGGACCGCACCCGCGCTAACCTCTTCATCACCGTCCCCGCCGCGAACGGCACCACTCGCGGCGGGCTCGTCCTCTCTGGCCACACCGACGTCGTGCCCGTCGCCGGTCAGGACTGGGCCAGCGACCCGTTCACCCTGCGCGTGGAGGGTACTCGCGCCTACGGGCGCGGCGTCTGCGATATGAAGGGCTTCATCGCTGTCGCGCTCTGGCTGCTGCCGCGCGTTGCCGAGGCGAAGCTGCGCGTGCCCCTGCACTTCGCCTTCTCCTACGACGAGGAGATCGGCTGCGTCGGCGCTCCCTCCCTCATCGAGGAATTCGTGGCCCGCGATCTCACCCCCGAGTATGCCATCGTCGGTGAGCCCTCCAGCATGCGCATCATCGACGCGCACAAGGGCGCGCACCGCGGCCGCGTCACCATCACCGGCGTGCCCAAGCACGGTTCCCTCGCAACCCACGGCGTGAACGCCGTCGCCGCCGCCGGCGAGTTCATCACCTTCTTCACCGACATGGCCGATGAGTGGGAGGAGGAAGGCCCCTTCGACGAGGCGTTCATCATTCCCCACTCCACCGGCAGCGTCAACCTGGTCAACGGTGGCCTACAGTACAACATCGTCGCCGAGCAGGCCGTGCTCGAGTACGATGTGCGCACCCTGCCGCGGGTGACCACCGAGTCCTTCGTCGAGCGCATCGACCGCGAGATTTCCGAGGTGATTCTGCCCGACCTGCAGGCGCGCGCCGCACGCGCCGAGAAGCTGACCGGCGCGGAGCCCGGCAGCCTCGCCTCCCGCGTGGGCGTGAAGCATGAGCTGCTCGCTGCCGTGCCGGGCCTCGGAACTGCTGACGATGCGCCCCTCGTGCGTCTCGCCCACGAGTGGCTCGGCACCAACGATGCGCCGCAGAAGGTCACCTACGGCACCGAAGCGGGCCAGTTCCAGCGCGCCGGTGTGGAGAGCATCATCTGCGGCCCCGGCGATATTGCGCAGGCTCACTCCCCCAACGAGTGGATTGAGCTGGAGCAGCTACGCGAATGTGAGCATTTCTTCGAGGCCATCCTCGGCTGGGCGAGCGCAAAGTAGCCGCTTAGCGGCGCCGGCCTGGTCTATCTCAACTACCTGCCCCATTGGAAGGCAACCGCCGACAAGAAGATTAAGCTCGGCGTTTTCGGCACCGTCCCCGCCATCCACAACTACTTCACCAACGCACTCTCCGAAATGATCGGTACGTTCATGCTGGTCTTCTCGGCGCTGTATACCGGTGTGAACTTCAAGCCAACCATCAGCGGCGGCGCGCGCTGCGACCTACACCCCGACCGGTTCCATGCCGGTCCTGCTACCCGAGGAAGCGAAGGCCAACCGTAGCACCCGCGTCGTCAACCGGGTGACCAACAAGGAGTAAGCCTTCCCGGCTCCCCAGCCCTCTAAGCTTCCCTGTCTAGGGTTTCATCTAAAAACGACGAACCCCTCATTTTCATAACCTGCACAATATCGGTCAGATTATGAAAATGAGGGGTTCGTTGCGTCTACCGCTTGTGAGGAACTGGAGGGGTACTAAGCCGCAGCGGATGCCATCTCCACTACCCGCTCATGCTTAGCCGTGCGGCGCTTCTGAATTGCGCGCACCGTCCAGACGCAGACCGCGCCAAGGACCGCACCGGTGGTGTTGTTCACGATATCGTCCACGTCGAAGGTGCGGTAGGTGAAGCCTGCCAGACCCCAGTTACCGGTCAGCTGGCTCAGCTCAATAAAGGTCGACAGCGCGAAGCCGCTCAGAGCCGTGGCGCGTAGTCCCCAGCGCAGGCAGCCCGCGGTGAAGAAGCCCAGCGGAATGAACATCGCGATGTTGAAGAAGAGCTGCGCGTACACGGTCGTCGCGAAGCGGCGCAGACCCATGCCTTCGGTCAGGTTCCAGGCCTGCTGCCAGCTCCAGCCCACGTAGAAGCGCGGGTAGTACAGCTCGGGGTTTGTGACGCTATTTGCGCTACCGATCGGGGTGAGCGTCAGCGAAAGAATCGAGGATAGGAACAGCGCGAACAGGGCCGTTATCACGTACTGTTTTGTGTGATGCGCTCGTCCCGTCTTCTTGGCGCGCAGGCGCATCGCCACGAACCCGATGAGGGTCAGAGCGATTGTGAGCACCGCAATTTCAAGGGCGAAGGTGCCTATCATGTGCTTATTCAGTAGTTCCTGCATGCCGTGTGTTCCTAGCGTCGTGAGATTGAAATATACGCACCCCACCCGCATATATATCTGTTCATTCATATATTTTAGGTGGTATATAGCGGGCTTCCGTTCGTGCCCGTCGCATATCGTTCACCACCAGTGTAAAAGACGGCTCTATGGGTCACCCTTAGTAAAACTGTGAAAAAGCTGTGCGGTAGCCGTTCACCGTTAAACCATCTAACAGCTCAGCGCATCAGTACAGAACATCCGGAGGGAACACCGGCGCGATATAGCGCCCAAAAATCAGGCTAAACAGCCAGGCACCAACAATCGCGGCCACCACGGCACCCAAAACCTGCACCAGCCACAGCATCAGGAACTTGACGGTCTTCCCCTCCGAGCGAGCCGTCAACGCCTCTACCATGGCGGTCGAGAAGGTCGTAAAACCACCCAGCATGCCGGTCGTAATCACCGTGCACCAGAACGCCACCTGATCCGTAGCGTTGTAGTGCACGCCCAGCGCACGCGGATTCGACACCGGCATAATCAGCAGGCCGTACAGGAACGAACCCACCAGGTTAATGACGAACACCGGGCTAATAATCGAGGACTCCGTGCGCAGGCGAGGAGACATCGCCTTATCCAGGAAGAAGCGGGTCATCGCTCCCAGACCGCCGCAGATAAAAATCATCAGGGAGAAAAACATTAGCGGCCCTCCTCGTGTTCGGTCCCCGGCTCCTCGCTGGGTGAGACGCGCACCAGCCTCGCGGCCAGCATGCGGCCCACGAGCATGCCGGAGGCCGCGGCCGCCAGGCCACCCACCAGCAGCACCAGAATCGCCAGCACCATGTACCCACCGTGCACCGTGTACGGCAGAAAAATCGTCTGCGCCATGACCGCGGCAATAGACGAATAGGTCGTGTAGCCACCCAACATTCCGGCACCAAAGAGCAGGCGGAAAGAGTGAATTCGATCCTCACCATCGCGCGCCGCGTACGCGTTCCATAGAACCGTCAGCAAACCCATGGTGAACGAGCCCAGAAGATTCGCCACCAGTACGCCACCTGGGGTGTGCACGCGGCACAGCGCACCCAGGCCGCCGCCCAAAAAGACAAGAAAAGGGGCAGGCACACGGTTCAGAACGCCTCCTATCCTCTGCCGGATACTCACGCGGTTCCTTATCACCGTGCACCTGCCCTTTCGTCTCGTATTAGTCTTCAGAGTGCGCTACAGCGCACAAACGCACACTAAATACTTTACTCTGACCCGAGCTTGCTACCCGATTCGGCGGCGGCAGACTCGCGCTCGTGCCGAATCTTCTCGCTCAGTGCGGCGCCCTCAACATCCATATTCGGGGTGAGGCGGTCCAGCCACTTCGGCATCCACCACGCCTTATTGCCCAGCAGAGCCATAATCGCAGGGGTCAGCGTCATACGGACAATGAACGCATCCACGAGCACGCCGAACGCCAGGCCGAAGCCCATCGGGCGGATCATGGCCGAATCAGCGAAGATGAAGCCACCAAATACCGAAATCATGATGATTGCGGCAGCCACGACCACACGCACCGCATGGTTGTAGCCACTCACAATGGCGGTTGCCGCGTCCTTGCCGTGCACGTACGCTTCACGCATGCCGGTCACCAGGAACATCTGGTAATCCATGGCAAGACCGAAGAGAATACCGATAAGCAGGGTCGGCAGGAAGGACAGCACCGGGCCCGGGTGATCCACCCCGAAGAGGGAACTCATGAAGCCCAGCTGGTAAATCGACACGACGGCACCGAAGCTTGCCAGCACCGAGAAGAGGAAGCCCACCGAGGCAACCAGCGGAACCAGAATCGAGCGGAACACCAGGATCAGTACCAGGAAGGACAGGCCCATCACCACACCCAGGTACAGGGGTAGCTTCTGGGCGAGCACCTCGGAGACGTCGATATTGCCGCTGGTCTGGCCCGCAACACCGAGAGACACCTCGGAGCCCTGCACCGGTACGGTCACGGCGCGCAGCTTGTGGACGAGCTCTTCGGTCTCCACGGAGCTTGCACTGTGGGCAGGAATCACCTGGAAAATCATGAGGGTACGATCATCGGTCATTCCGCCGGGAACCACGGCCTGCACATTCGCACCGCCGTGTTCCTTCACCGCAGACGCAATATCAATCTGCGCCTGCTGAGCCTGCTCCTCACTCATGTTCGCGGGGGTATGCGCGACCGCAACCAGCGGAGAGCTCATACCCTCACCGAACTTGTCCTTGATGAGCGCGTACGACTTATACGCGGCACTATCGGAGGGGTAGTTCGAGGCATCCGGCAGACCCAGACGCATCTGCGACATGGGGGCGGCAACCGCCAGCAGCACCACAGTACCGACCACCAGGGTCAGCAGAGGACGAGCCAACACGAGGCGCAACCAGCCATTGGACTTCTCGGTGCGTTCGGCATCCTGCGCGCGGCGCTCCGCAATCTTCTGCGGGGTGTCGATGGATGCCCACAGCTTCTTCGGCATAATCTTGGTGCCCGCCACGGACAGCACCGCCGGGGTAAGGGTAACCGCAATCAGAGCGGCAACAACCACACAGAACGCGGCGGCGTTACCCATCACGCCCAGGAAGGGAATACCGGTCACGTTCAGCGCCACGAGCGCAATAATCACGGTGCTCGCCGCAAAAATCACGGCGTTACCGCTCGTGCCGTTCGCCAGGGCAATCGCCTGGACCTTCGGCATGCCGTCCAGCAGGTTCGTGCGGTAGCGGTTCAGAATGAACAGCGAATAGTCGATACCGACCGCCAGGCCAAGCATCAGGCCCAGAGTGTAGGCGGTAGAGCTCATCTGAACGACGGACGAGAGGGAGAGCGTGCCGAGCACACCCACCACCACGCCCACCAGAGACATCAGAATCGGCAGGCCAGCAGCCACGAGGGTGCCGAGCATGACCATGAGCACGATGAAGGCGATGACCATACCCGCCACCTCACCGGTGTGCGAGCCTCCGCCAAGCGCGGATTCGCTCAGGTTCGCGTCGAACTGGACGGTCGCCCCATGCAGGTTCGCCGACTCAATATCGGACATAACCTTCTGCAATTCGGCGGAAGGCACCTCGTAAATCTTCTTCTTGAACGAGACAGTCGCAATCGCCGTGGACTGGTCCTCAGAAACCATACGGTAGCCGGAGGTGAAGTCGTACAGCTTCTGCTGACGCTCCAGCTGCTCACGCTGTGCCGGCAGCTCATTCTCAGTCTTCTGCAGCTGGTTGCGCTGCTCGTCCAGCTTCTTCTTACCCTCAGCCAGTTCCTCCTTCTTAGAGGCGATTTCTGCGCGACCCGCGTCAACCTGCTTCTGGCTCTCGGTCAGGGTATCGCGCTGCTGATTGAGCGCGTTCTGCTGCTCGGTCAGCTGCGCCTGCTGGGCGTTGAGCTGCTCCATCATGGCGGCGGGTGAGCCTGCCGCCTCAGCCTGGGCGTAGCCGTCCTTCAGCCGTGCCTGCGCGTCGTCCAGCTGCTTCTGTGCGGAGGCTAGCTGCTCCTGCCCCGAGGTAATCTGCGCCTGCGAGTCGTCGAGCTTCTTCTCGTTCTCGGCAATCTGCTTGGTGCCCTCTTCAATCTGGGATGCGGCGGCACTCAGCTGCTTTTTACCGTCCTCAATTTGGGCGGGGGCGGCGTCAATCTTGGCGTGCGCCTCGTCGAGCTTAGTTTTTGCTTCTGCAAGCTTGGAGGTGGTGGTGAACGGGTCGGTGACCGCATCCACGGAAGAAACCTCGCCGGTGAGCTTGTTCAGCGCGGTGGAGAACGCCTGCTTCTGTTCCTCGGTGAGGGCGGTGCCGTCGCCCGTAGTGAGGATGATCTGCCCGGAGCCGCGGTTGGCACTCGGGAAGCGCTGGGCGAGCTCGTCGGAGAGCTGCTGGGTCTGCGTTCCGGGCATGGTGAAGGTGTTACTGAGCTTGCCGTGGAACGCAGTGTAGGCGCCGGCCACACCCGCGATGACAAGCGCCCAAGTGAGGATAACGGCCCACGCTCGGCGGGCGGCGAAGTTGCCGATGCGATAAAGCCATGTTGCCATGATGAATTCCTTGAGGTGGGGTAGAAGAATCGGTGAATAAGCGGGTCGCGGCGTGCGACTTCCAGGTCTTGCGAATGTATCGTCAGGAAGGTCAGCTGTAGAGACAAAACAGACGCGTACTCCCGCTCCAGATGCCCCCGTTAGGTGCCGTGTGGCCACCTGTCGGAAGACCCCGGAACGGGAGTATCCGTCTACTAGTGTTTTACGTTTTTAGGCTGCAAATTCGCCCTGGACCAGGCGACCCAGGTAGTCGAGGGCCTCGAGAACGCACTGGCGCATCGCTTCGATAGCGAGCGCTTCGGGGTGGGTGCCTTCGGGTGCTTCTGCCGCGACCTTGGCCGTCACTTCTTCAGCGCGGGTGAGGTAGTAGTACACTCCCTCACCGATGGTTTCGGAGAGGTTCGAGGCGAACACGGCGACGCGCAGGTAGGGCAGGTCGGGGTAGGCCTCGAGGTACTTCTCCAGGAAGATGTCGTAGGTGCGTTCTAGGATGACGTGGGAGTATTCCTCGAACTTTGCGGGGCTGTCCATCTCGAGCGCGTAGAGTAGCTGGGCGAAGGGAGCGATGTACTCTTCCAGGGTGCTGCTCATGAAAACGTTACGGGCGATGGAGAGCATCTCGGTCTCCATGCTGAGGTTCTGACCGGAGACAGTGAAGTCGCTCTCTTCAAAGATGCGGTTGAAGTACTGGTTAAGGCGGGTAACCAACACGTCGTCGACGGACGCGAAATGGTTAAAGATGGTGCGGCGGGAGACGCCGGCGCGTTCGGCGAGCGCTTCGGCGTTCAGCGCACCGTAGCCGCCTTCAAGGACGAGGGATTCTGCAGCTTCGACAATTGCGATACGATTCTCCGCCTTGCGGGCAGAGCGCTTATCTGCAATGTTTGCGGGGGATTCAACGAGTTTTGCCATAGTTTCACAATACGTGCAATTTGCACTGCCAGCAAATAATAAGCGGGTTAGATTCACCACATATCTGCACTGGAGGAAATAACTCTCAGGTGTAGATTGAAACTTTACACGGCAATGTTCATCCGGGATTTACCGCCCCGACCCCGCCACACCCTACGATTCGGCGGATTCCAGCGGCAATCGCACCGTAAAGACGGTGTGTCCGGGCTGGCTCTGCACCTGAATTGAGCCGCCATGCGCCTGCACGATAGCCTGCACGATAGCCAGCCCCAGGCCGGTCGTACCGTCCGAGCCGGAGCGCGCCTTATCCGCACGCGTAAAGCGGTCAAAAATTTTTGGCAGGAAGTCCGGAGCAATACCCGGGCCGTTATCAACCACCGAAATCACCGCCTCACGGCGGGTGTGGTCCACAGAAAGCCCCGCAATCACACGCGTTCCTTCATCCGTGTGCTTGCGCGCGTTCGAGAGCAGATTCAGGATGACGCGCTGCATCTGCGAGCGGTCCGCAACCACCTCGACGGGCTCATGGGGCACATCCAGGTGCCACACGTGGGTGCGGGCGGCCGCCTGCATATCCGAGGTACATTCGACGAGCAATTCAGTCAGGTCCACGGTTTCCAGCTTGGGTTCACGCCCCTCATCCAGGCGCGCGAGGGTCAGCAAGTCCTCCACAAGACGAGACATGCGCTCGGTCTGCGAGTCGATGCGGGCGAGCGAGGACTGCCCGGAGTCACTGAGCGGTTCGGTCCAACGCAGCATGTCGGAGTATCCCTTAATGGCCGCCAGCGGCGTGCGGAGCTCGTGCGAGGCGTCCGCAATGAAGGCGCGAATCTGATGTTCGGTTCTCTCGCGCACCTCCAGCGCCGAGTTCACGTTATCCAACAGCTGGTTGAGGGCGTAGCCCACCGCGCCAACCTCGGTGCGAGGGTCAGAATCGCGGGGCTCCACGCGCACGGCCGATGAAATCGTGTGTTCCTCAAGATCCAGGTGCGCCACATCCGTCGCCACCGCGGAGACGCGCTCGAGCGGCTTCATGGTGCGGCGAATAATGTAGGATCCGGCCACGCCAGCACCCACCATCACGGCGATTGACCCGATGGACACGACGATCACAAAGATGGTGAGGGTCTGCTGCACGTTATGGAGGGGGATGCCAACCACCTGCGCGTCGGAATCGCTGCTTGCCTTCGGGGTAATCCGAATGAGGTAGGTGCCCGCCTCCAGCTTGACCTCACGCTCTTCGCTCTTAGTGGAGTTCAGGGCCAGGGTTCCAAGGGTTACCTGGTCGTTGGCGGAGAGGCTCTGAATGGTACCGTCACTACCCAGCTTGCTGGCGATCTCGACCGACCCCTCGGAGTCCACACAGGTGATGAGGGTTCCCGAGGCCTGGCCGGGCGCGAAGATGGACTTATCCTTCTTCAGGTCGTCGCAGTCCACTTCTTCCTGCTTACCATTGCGCGAGGTGGGCTGCACCACGCGGTGGCTGGTTTCCTTGAGGTTGCTTTCAGCCTGCTGATAGAGGGAGTTCTGCAGGGTGACGTAGGTGGACAGGCCAATGATGAGACAGGCCACGCCGAGCGCCACCACCAGGATCGCGATGAGGCGCGAACGCAGGTGCGGCACGTACCCCATTTCCTCGGGGGAGGCGTCGGGGTTCTTCATGCTCCGCCAAGCCGCGCGGAAGCGAATGTAGAGGTGCTTCATCGAGGCTATGCGCCCTAGACCGGTGCGGCCATCACGGGTGTCACCGGTGCGGAGGCGACGGGTGGGCTCGGCATCGGGGGAGCCGGAATCACCGGGCGTGTAGGCGCTCATGAACACCTTTCTTTCTACATTCTAAATACGGAATACAACCACTGTGGCGCGGTATCTCCGGGAATACTCGCATACTCCGGAACATACCGCGCCACCTGAGCAGATAGTGCGGAACGGATAGCACCTACCCGTTCCGAGACGTTGAAAAACGAAGTCGAAATTACAGTGCCGGACGCAGCACGTAACCGGCACCGCGCACCGTGTGAATCATCGGTTCGCGGCCGACGTCAATCTTCTTACGCAGGTACGAAATGTACAGCTCGACAATATTGGCCTGGCCGCCAAAATCGTAGTTCCAGACGTTATCCAGAATCTGACTCTTGGAGACCACGCGCTTCGCGTTTTCCATGAGGTAGCGCAGCAGGTCGAACTGGGTTGCAGTGAGGTTAATCTGCTCACCGCCGCGGGTGACCTCGCGGGTGTCCTGGTTCAGCACCAGGTCGCCCACCACCAGCTCGGCGTCATCGATGGCGGCCACGCCGGAACGCTGCACCAGGCGATGCAGTCGAATCATGACCTCCTCCATGGAGAAGGGCTTGGTCACATAGTCATCGGCGCCGGCGGCCAGGCCCTCGATACGGTTATCCACCGAGTCCTTAGCGGTCAGGAACAGGCAGGGCACCTCGGGGTAGAACTTACGGATGCGGTTGAGCAGCTCCAAACCGTCGAAGCCGGGCATCATAATATCCAGCACCAGCACATCGGGTCGCCAGTCGCGGGCAATGTTCAGCGCGGAGGGGCCATCACCGGCGGATTGCACTTCCCAGCCAATCATTTTCAGAGCCATGCTGACGAGTTCTTTCAGCATCTCCTCGTCATCGACGACGAGGGCCCGGATGGGGCTACCATCCGGGTGCTCCAGGGCGGGAAGGTTCTTTGCGATTTCGGTTGCTTTACTGCTCATAGGTCTAGGGTACCGCGAGGAATCTTACGTGGGCGTGCCGAACGAATATTTTCGCGGCAAACATATGGAACGCATGTGCCGGTCACAGCTGATACACAGATTGCAGGGATTTCTCTTTGGACCGACCAATACCCCCTTCAGGCAACCGGTCTCTTCTGTAAAATTTGTACTAGATTAGGTAACGCTCAATCGCTTTTTGCGGTGCTGCCACCGGCTTTTTCTCCGGGCGTTACGCACCGATAACCGACTACCGCACGACCGTCGCATCACCGCAGAGGAGGGCGCATGCGCATCAGCCGCATCTATAACAACAATGTCGCCCTCACCGTGAATCACCTCGGCCAGGAGGCCGTGGTAATTGGCCGTGGTATCGCCTTTGGCAAGCGCAAGGGGCAGATGATTGATCCTGCCACGGTCGAACAGACCTTTGTGCCCGAGCGGGGCATGTCGGGCGAGCGCCTCAGCCTGACCCTTTCCGAGATTCCCGCCGAGATTCTGTCCATCGTCACGGGTCTGGAATCACGCGTGCGTGCTGACGGGGTGCTGGAGCTCTCGAATTCTTTCATCATTCCCCTGGCTGATCACCTGCACTACGCGGTGATGCGTGCCCGCGAGGGGGTGCGCGTGGACTACCCGCTCGCTCCCGAGGTGACGCTTCTGTACCCGCGCGAGGTGGAGTACGGCCGTTCGGTGATTGCCGCGGTGCACGAGCGTCTGCAGGTTCAGATGGATCCCGGCGAGGCCATTCCGCTGGCGTTGCACCTGGTCAACGCGCAATTTGCGACGGCGGATATGTCGCAGGCCTTCCGCATGACGGAGGTGTTCGCGCAGGTTTTCGAGATTATTGAGGCCAGCTACGAGCGCACACTTGACCCGGATTCCGTGAGCGCGGCCCGCTTTATCACGCACCTGCGCTACCTCTTCGTGCGCGCTAGTCGAGAGGGCGAGCCCCAGGAAATTGATGGCGTCTCGCAGCCGAGCCTTTTGGCCGCTCTGCGTGCGGATGCGCCCCGCGCCTTCGCCTGCGCGCAGAAGGTTCTGCTGGTGTTGCAGATGCAGCTGAATCATTCGCTGACTCGGGACGAGCTGACCTATCTGACGATTCATATTGCCCGCCTGGCTCGCGAAATGTGGGGTATCAAGGAGTAGCGGTCGGTACCGGCTGGGGTGTGGCCGTTAAAGGTGGTTTATCGTGTTCGTGAATATTCGGGATTACGAGGATACATGTTGGCGGGTGCCTTCATCGCGCTTTAGCGCGTCGAGTAATTTTTAAAAGTGGCGATTTCAATCGGGGCGCCCCAGAAATACCATTCTGTGGACAGACCACAGAAAAATGTTGGGTTTTTCTAAATCCCACACGTTTTACTATTACAGCCTCCCCTGCGAGGTATTTTCCTTGTAAATATTTTTCCGCTTTCTTGGATTTCCGATATTTTATGTCAAACGTGTGACAGATTCATCCAGCAACTCACCTTTAAAACATCAATATTTCTATTTTAGGGGCGGAATAGCGCTTCTTCTCACTATCTTCCGAGCACTTCAAGCTTTTCTTCTCGAGATTTTCGGACGCCCTAAAAATAAGCGTTTTGGAGCCCGGAAACCCATATTCCAACACCGATAAAAAACGTCACGGAAACCTAAAGTGCGCATCCTTGAAAAAACCCACAAAATAAAAACCGAAAATGCTACCATGCGAGGGTTACGGAATCCTGAACGGGGTTCATAACACACACCCAATACGCATACGAGAGGACCATTATGGTCACCATCATTGTGGCGGCACACGGCGAGTCGGCCCCGGCTCTGCTGAAGACCGCCGGCATGATCCTCGGTAACTTCGAAAACGTCCACCCGGTCACCTTCCTGCCGGGCCAGGGCCCCGAAGATCTCGTCGAAGAGTACACCCGCATCGTTGAGGCGTCCGAGGCAGAAGAAACCATGCTGCTCGTTGACCTCTTCGGTGGTAGCCCCTACAACGCCGGTGCGCAGTTCGCGGCCACCCGCGAGGGCGTGGATGTCGTCTCCGGCGTCAACGTACCGATGCTCATCGAGGTTATTTCCGCCGCCGGACGCAAGAGCGCAACCCTTAAGTCCCTGGTCGCTAAGGCGCACAAGGCCGGCACCAAGGGTATTCGCTCCTTCCAGGAGGCGAACCAGCCTGCGGCCGCCAAGCCTGCCGAGGCGAAGCCCGCAGAGGCTAAGGCCGCGGAGGTTCCGGCTGCTCAGCAGGTTCCCGGCGGCACCATGGACGCCGTCTTCACCCGCATCGATTCCCGTCTGATTCACGGCCAGGTGGCGGGCACCTGGGTTCCGTTCATCGCGCCGCAGACCTTCATCGCGGCCTCCGATAACGCGGCCCACGATAAGCTACGCAAGTCCCTGCTACTGCAGGTTGCGCCGGCAGGTGTGAAGACCAACGTCCTGGATATCGCCAAGGCCGGCCGCGTATACAACAACCCCAAGTACACCGGCATGAAGACCATGTTCGTCGTGGAATCCCCCGTCGACGTGGTGCGGCTGCTCGACGAAGGCGTCAAGATCAACGAGGTAAACGTTGGCGGCGTCACCTTCAAGACCGGCATGGTACAGCTCTCCGACGCCGTGTACGCCTCCGAGGAACACCTCGAGGCCTACCGCGAGCTTCTCAAGCGCGGTGTGAAGCTGACCGTGCAACAGCTACCCAACCACTCCCCGGTTGACCTGGCAAAGATCCTCAAGCAGAAAGGCCTGGACGCATGACCGCCCTCACGTTTATTCTCGTTGTTCTCGTGGCGTTCATCGCGGGTGTCGCATCCGTGGTGGACGAACGCCAGTTCCACCGCCCCCTGGTTGCTTGTACCCTGATGGGTTTCGCACTGGGTGACCCGACTACCGGCATTATGCTCGGTGGTTTCCTGGAGCTCATCGCACTGGGCTGGATGAACGTCGGTGCGGCTATGGCTCCCGACTCGGCTCTGGCCTCCACCATCTCCGCCCTTGTCGTGATTCAGGGCCACCAGAACATCGACACCGGTATCGCCATCGCCGTGCCGCTGGCCGCAGCCGGACAGGTTCTGACCATCTTCGTTCGTACCATTACGGTGTTCTTCCAGCACCAGGCCGATAATTTCGCCAAGACGGCTAACTTCCGCGGTATCGAGCTGATGCACCTCAGCGGTATGGCCCTGCAGGGTCTGCGCGTGGCCATCCCGACCGCCATTGTGGCGCTGATCAGCTCCGACGAGCTGACCCGCCTGCTGAACATGATTCCCGCCGAGGTGACCGTTGGTCTGCGTATCGCCGGCGGCATGATCACCGTGGTCGGTTTCGCAATGGTCATCAACATGATGCGTTCGAAGGCCCTCATGCCCTTCTTCTTCCTCGGCTTCATCGCCGCCGCCGCTATCCCGGCAACCCAGTCGATTGTGCCGCTACCCGGCGGAAGCTCAAAGGACGTCCTCGTGGCACTGTCCACCCCGGCACAGTTCAACCTGGTTGCTATCGGCCTGGTCGGCGCCTGCCTGGGCCTGCTGTACACGCAGCTGAACCCGCTCTTCCATAAGAGTGAGGCACCCGCCGTAGCACCGGCCGCCGCCAATGACCTCGACAACGAGCTCGAATAAGGAGCATTACCATGACTGAAAACAAGAACGTCGAGCTCGTTGAAGTTCCCGAGCTCACCCAGCGCGATAAGGTCGACACCTACATCCGCTCCACTTTCCTGCTCGGTTCGTTCAACTTCGAACGCATGCAGTCCATCGGTTTCGCGGTTTCCATGATTCCGGCCATTAAGCGCTTCTACACCAAGAAAGAAGACCAGGCGGAGGCGCTGACCCGCCACCTGGAGTTCTTCAACACCCAGCCGTGGGTTGCATCCTCGATTATGGGTGTGACCGCTGCGATGGAGCGTGAGAAGGCAGCCGGTAAGGACATCGACGAAGCCGCCATCACCAACGTTAAGGTGGGCCTGATGGGCCCACTGGCCGGTGTGGGCGACCCGATTTTCTGGGGTACCGCACGTATTGTGCTGGCGGCTTTGGGCGCATCCCTGGCGGTGACCGGCAATATTCTGGGCCCGCTGCTGTTCTTCTTCGGCATGACCGCAATTCGTTGGGCAACCCGCTGGTACGGCTTCAAGTACGGCTACGAGAAGGGCACCCAGATTGTGACCGAGGCGGGCGGCAACACCCTGCAGAAGATTACTCAGGGCGCCTCCGTGATGGGCCTGTTCGTGATGGGTGCTCTGGTGTACCGCTGGACGAGCGTGAACATTCCGTTGCCGCTGACTAGCTACACAAACCAGGCGGGCGAGACGGTAAATGTGACCGTCCAGTCCGTGCTGAACGATCTGCTGCCGGGCCTGGCCTCGCTGGGTCTGTGCTTCCTGTGCATGTGGCTTCTAAAGAAGAAGATTAACGCCATCTGGTTGATTTTCGCCCTCTTCGGCGTGGGCATCCTCGGTTCCTATCTGGGATTCCTGGCCCTCTAAAAATCTGAGGGATGAACCCTTTCACCCTTCTATGAGGGCGTGAGATTCAGGGGCTATATCTCAAGTGGCGGGGGTGCGGTCGGTACACTTAAAAGTACCGGCCGCGCCCCTCTTTTGACGCAGGTTTTATGCAGGGTGCGACGTGTGCGAACTATTGGCGCACCCCCTCCCTGTGAAGGAGTTTTTATGACCAAGTTGATGGCTTTCGATTTGGACGGCACGATCCTGTTTAACCGAGCCGTGGAGCCTGCCAATGAGCGGGCGATTGCCCGCTGGCAGGCGGAGGGTAACCTGGCGGTTTCGTGCACGGGCAAGAGCATCTTTGCCACGCAGCTGGCGCTGGAGCCGACCGCCATCCGCTTTGATTACCACGTGCTGTACACGGGTGCGGTGATTACCGACCGGCAGTACCGGGTGATTTACCATCAGCCTCTTCCGGTGAGTGTTGTGCAGGCCTGCTACAAGCATTTCAGCGCCGCGGACGGCGTTGCGCTATTCGCCACGACCCTGGATAACGATTACAGCCTCTCCGACCGGGTGGGCTCCTCGACGAACATCCTTCCGGCCTTCACTCCCCTGGCAGCCGAGGACCTGCAGAACCACGAGTACGTGGGTGTGCCCCTGTGGATTCCGGATGCGCAGGTCCGCGAGGCGGCGTACGCCTGGATTCTTGAGCGTTTTGGCAACTCGGTGGACTGCCACAAGAACCAGGATTTCCTGGATATCGTGCCGCCCGCCTGCACGAAGGGCACCGGTCTGCAACACCTGGTGGAGTACCTGCAGGCGGAGCATCCGGGCACCTCCTATGAGGTGTACACGATTGGCGACTCGTGGAACGACATCGACATGCACCGCTACGCCGACCGTTCGGCTTCCTTCAGCTACTCCCCCGACGAAGTCAAGGCCGTCACCACCGATTGCGTGGATAAGGCGTACGAGTTCATTGAGGCTTCGCTCTAGAGGGTTCTGTAGCCTCGATTCTCAGGCGGCGGCTGGGTGGGTGCTGCGTTTATCCTGCCGCTTTCTCTTGCGTGTGCTCGCCGCCTAATCTCCCGTTTCACGTGAAACACCCGTTACGTTTCTTTACCCCAGTCAGGTTTTCCATGTGCCCGTCCGCTTCTCAGCCCAGTAAGAACCAGTCCGGCAAGAATCAGTCCCGGAAGAGCCAGCAGGCCGGCTCTTCGCGGCCCTACGACCCCTCCAGCTTTACCGATACCTTCCGCGCCATGGCGCGCGAATCGCTCGTGAAGAGCCAGAAGAGCCGCCCGGACTCCCCCATCGTCTCGATTTCCCCGGTGCTGATTGTTTTGGGTGCCATCGCGGCGGCGCTGTACGGGCTGTGGCAGAGCTGGGCATGCATCATCCCGTTACTGCTGATTCTGGTGCTCATGTGGGTGCGTTACACGATGCAACGGCAGGCTCTCAGGGATTTCACGGAGCTGGAGGCGGCACTCACCGCCTGGAAGAAGACCCGGGATCGCCAGTACCTGGAACTCATGGCGGCGCAGTCCGAGCGCATCCTGAACGAAAATAAGGCGCTGACCGAGCAGGCGCGCACCCACGTGCAGGAGTACGCCGAGTACGCGGCGCAGAGGCTCGACGCGCGGGCCTAGCCGCCAATACTACCCGCCCTAGGATATGAAGAACCCCCTCGAACCAAAGGTTTGAGGGGGTTCTTCACGTTAGCTATTGGGCGGCCTCGCGACCGAAAACGGTCTAGCGGCTTTCCTCCGCGACCGGGGTATCCGATGCTTCGGGAGCCTCGGCAGGCTCATCGGCGGCAGGGGTAACGCGCTGCACCACGGGTACCGAACGCTCCGAAAAACCGCGGCGCAGCGTGCCGGCGGCCGCGCGAGCGTCCATCGCGTAGAGCTGTTCGCGGTTGGTCAACACCACCAGGGTCATAGCGTTCAGGCCCACACCAAGGATGCACAAAATCCACCCGATGAGCATGAACCGACCACCCGAGAGCACCGCACCCGAGAGTAGCAACGCGATGGAGACCAGGTACGCCGGGGAAAGCAGAAACTTTGTGTTCATAACCCCCACCTAGCGAACGTTCGAGCGGGGCTTCGGGGCACGGCCAGCCGCGCGGGAACGAGAAGGCAGCACACCCAGGCGACCAGCGGGGGCCTGCACGACCGGCTGAGACTCGGTGGGTTCCTCTTCGCGAGGCTCGTCCTGAGCCGTTTCGGGCTGAGCCGGCTCCGCCTCCTGCTCGTGAGCCTCCGAGGGCTGTTCGGCGGCGTGGGCGTCTTCTTCCTCACGGCGCCCGCGGTCCTCACGGCGGTGCTCGGCGCGCTCACGGATGCGGGTTTCAACGGAGGACTCCAGCCCGTCCAGGTTCGTCACGAGCGCCGGAACGGGATTGCCCTTCGCCTTACCCACCGAGAGCAGCACGGCCAGAACGTTCAGGCATAGGGCGGCAATCAGCAGAATCCATCCCAGCCACAGAACCCAGGGGGTTGAGGAGCCGATCAAGAGCGCGCCACAAAAAATCGCGCCAAGGGAGGTCAGGTACGCGGGCGAGAGAGTCTTGAAGTCCATGTCTACTTTCAATGCATTGTGAGTTTGAGAGAGCTACAGCGTGTTCAACGCTTCCTGTCCCATTTTAGGTGATGGTTGAGCGTTAGTCTTCCTTTTCCCTACTCCAGGGCATATATACCTTGGAGCGGGAATCGGTAGACTTGCCAACCGGCCATCGGCCTTCTCCAGAGAGGTTAGGAGCTCTCCCCCACGGAGGGCAGAGGCGAGGCGGGCGCGTTCTTCACGACCGGGATGTTCTGGGTGCTCGGGGCGTCCTGATACTGCTTCCACAGGTTGTAGCGTTCCATGGCGACCGCGCCGGCGGTCATAGCGGGCAGAATGAACATGCCGGAGGAGCGGATGCTTTCGGCCTGCGCCAGGATGTCCAGCTTACGCACCACGCGAGTCACGTCGTGGGAGTCGTAACGGTCCTGAGCAGAAATAACCTCGTTCTGCGCAGCGACGAGGGCGGCGTCGCGCAGGCGCACGAAGTCGTTCCTCTTGCCCTTAACCTTCTCCATGTGCTGCTTGTATTCTTCGGGCAGTGCCTCGCTGATTTCGTCGCGGCGGGTAATGGCGGAGCACATTTCCTTCACGCGGGCGTAGGTCTCAGGGTCGGTGGTTGCCTTCGCTTCTGCCTGCAGCGCCTCGAGGGCTGCGATCTGCGCGATCTTGAGCAGTTCGGGTACGGCAGTTTCTTCTTCATGGTTAGCCCGCACGCCAAGGACCTTTACGAGCACAGGCAGGGTCAGGCCGGGTAGCACGAGGGTGAAGAAGAGCACGGAGAGCATCATGACGATGGCGTCCTGGCGGACCTGCTCGGTGCCGTTGACCACGGGGATGGACAGGGCAAGAACCAGCGTCACGAGGCCTCGCATGCCGGACCAGGTCATGACGATAACTTCGGCGAAGCTTTCGGGGGCACCCTCGTGGATGGGGTTCTTGCGTCCTGCCAGCCAGACGATGGTGAACCAGATGAGGCGCACCAGTATGGCGACCAGTGCGACCAGGGCACCGTCAGCGAAGAGGCCTGCGGTACGGGAGGGGTCGGCGGTGGCGATGATGCTACTTGCCTGCAGGCCGATGAGGCCGAAGGCGACACCGGTCATGAGCAGCTCAATAATCTGCCAGAAGGAGGTGGAGGAGAGGCGTTCTTCCGCTTCGAGTGCCGCCATGTATTTGGTGCTGGTGAACTGGATAGCGCCGATGACCACGGCGATAACGCCGGAGGCGTGCGCGCTTTCAGCAGCGAGGTAGGCGCCGAAGGGGATCACGAGGGTCACGGCGTTGCTGGTGACCACGTCGTGGGCGCGCTGGCGAACGTAGCCGCCGAGCCAGCCGAAGATGTAACCAATAATGACCGCGAGGATCGATCCGAGCACGAAGTCTTTGGCGACCGAGAGCGGCTCAATGTGGTGACCGCTGGTCATGGAGTGGATTGCGGCGTGGAAGAGAACGATTGCGATAGCGTCGTTGAAGCTACCTTCGGTCTGCAGGGTGCCGATGAGGCGGCGCGGAATTCCGACGGGCTCAGCAACTGCCTCCACCGCAACGGGGTCGGGCGGGGAGACGGCAGCGCCGACGGCAAGGGCGACGGCGACGGTCATGCCGGGGACCCACCACATGGTTGCGCCGGCTATGGCAAGGGCGGAGACGGTGGTGAGTAGGACCGAGTAGAGCAGTACAGATTTCCAGCGGCGACGCAGGGTACCCCAGGAGAATTTAACGCCGATGGCCCACAGTAGCGGCGGAAGGAAGATCGGCAGGATGATGTCGCTGTCGATCGTAAGGTCCGGTCGGTTGGGGATGAAGAGCGCGGCGGCACCGAGCAGGGTCATCATGACCGGCCAGGGGAGGTTGAGTCGATCACCAACGCTGACCATGAACACGGTTGCGAGCAGGATGATGACGATAACGGAAAGGTAAAGCATTGGTCCGGTATTTTTCCTTTCGCACGGCTAGGTTTAGTCGGCTATGTCTTTCTACTCTACCGGAGTGGCGCATACCGCTTTCGGGATATGGGGGTTCTGTAGCGTTTATTCTGGTGTTGTTTACCTCTAAGCCTAATGCCATGTGTGGAATATAGAGCTTTCCCCTGAACACCCTTGCTTTTCAGCAGGTTATTCAGGGGAAAATTCTATATTTGGAATATATTGCTTGGGGTAGTTACCTCTAGCGGATTACTTAGAGCCGCACCCACCGGCACCGCAGCCGCAACCGCCAGCGGGAGCTTCCTCCACGACCGGCTCGGGCTCGTCGTGGCCACCGCAGCAACCACCCTTTTCTTCCTTCGGTTCGTCGTGGCCGCCACAGCAACCGCCACCACCGTGGGAGTGGCCGTGAGCCTCAGCCGGAGCTTCAGCGGAGGAACCGCAACCACCGTCACCACAGCCGCAACCGCCGGAGGAAGACTCCTCGTGACCGCCGCAACCACCCGAGCCGCATCCGCAACCGCCGCCCACGGAGCCGCAAGCGGAGCCGCGCGCCTCGCGGTGACCCATCAGGTCAACACCGAGGTCAGAGAGGTAACGCAGGTAGCCTGCAAGGGCATCGCGTCCACCGGTGCCGGAGATGACAATGCCGCCGTGGCGCAGAGACTTCAGAATCTCGTTGACCATGGGCCACTGCTCAATATCGTCGGTAATGGTAATGGCGCTGACCACGTGCATGGCCAGGGAAGTCAGCGAGCGCAGGGACTGGTCGTAACCCTCGGGCAGGTGAATCACCTTGGAGGGGGCGGCCAGGCGCAGAATCGACAGCACACGCATGAGCATCATGGGCACCGCATTCTTCGGCAGCAGTACGGTCACGCCAATAGCGGGGGAAGCGGCAATGCGCTCAATGGTCTCGGCCAGCTCCTCAGAATCAATGTCGCGGGAGATGTCGAGAACGTCGTAGGAGTCCACGGCAATGGAGCGGGTGCCTAGAGCGTCGGCAAGTTCCTCGTTCTCGGTGTGGACTGCAATCATGTTGCGGAATTCGTTGCGGCGCAGAATGGAGGCCGCTTCAATCAGGGCGAAGTCCTGACCCTCCCCGTCCACCAGGAGGGTGTGGATCTCATCGCGGGTCAGGGGCTGTTCGGAGCCCGCCCGCTCGATTAGTTCAGAAAATGCATTGCTCATACCGGCTATTAAACACCCGCGCGCCGGGGTGCGCTCGCGAGGTTCGCCTGCATTGGCGGTTTTTAGGGGCTCCGGGAGCATTTTTATGCCCAGAGCGTGGCATATCTCGTGCCACTCAACTTCTTAGGAGCGCCTAATATCGAAGTCGCTTTTAAAACGCGAAACGTTTATTTCTGAGCCGTGAGAATCACCAATTATTACACCGTTTCTCTCGCGTAATTTACGTGTTTTCTGTTTTCCAGCCGGTGCATGATGTCAATGACGGAGCGCCAAACACCCTAAAATAGAGACGTGGTACTTTCCCGTGAAAAGATTCTAGATACCGCCTACGAGGTCTTGGCGACCTACGGTCTGGCGGACCTTTCGATGCGCCGCCTCGCTCAAGAGCTTCACGTGGCTCCCGGTGCCCTGTACTACCACGTGAAGAATAAGCAGCAGCTACTCATTCTGCTGGCGGACTATATCCTGGCCCGTGCCCCGAAGTCGATGTGCGAGGAGGCGGAGCCGACGGTAGAGGCCGTGCATGCCTCCATGATTCAGCGAGGCGACATGCTCTTCTCGCTGCTGTACCCCATCCGTGAGTGCCCCGAGGTGGTGCGCTTGAGCCTGGCTCTGCACCCGCGGGAGCTGAAGCCGGTTGTGGCGATGGCTCACGAATTTCAGTCGCTGGGCATGGGCCATGCTGAGGCATTGCGCCGCGCCCGCCTGCTGACCCACACCGCGCTCAGCCTGGTGGAGGAATACCAGACGCTGCCGCTCATTTCTCCGCAGGAGGCGGTGGCAAGCGGCGATATTCCGCTCATCGAAAATGCTTTTAACCGTTACCGCCGGGATCTGCAGTCGGCCATCGACACGATGATGGTTGTTCAGCCCCCGTACACTCAGGAGGACTAACCTCCGTACTCGACCCACTCAGCCTTCTATCCGCAGGCCCCGCACCGCTACGGCGCGGGGCCTTTGTGTCACCTAGCGCCCGAGCGTTCATCGCCAAAACCGCCCGCGACTCGAGCCGAAACGCCCCTCTGCCGTAGTCTAGAGGGGATACCTCTGCGCCGAGTTGCGTGTTCCGGACGTATTCGTCGCGGGGAGGTACGCACAGATTCCGTATGCCCCGCGGGGCGTAAGCGAGGTGTCCCCATGTCCATGACCGCTACTGCCCAGTGGGCGGCCTTCCCCAGCCACACCGCGGAGATTGCCCGCGTCCGCGAGGAGTTCATTACCGCCTACGGCTACGAGCCGGACGGCGTGTGGTCTGCACCGGGCCGTCTGAACCTGCTGGGCGAGTACATTGACTTTCTGGGGGGCTCGTGCCTGCCTATGCCTCTGCCCTACCGCACGTATATTGCGGGTGCTCTGCGCCGCGATGGCGTGCTACGTGCTTCCTCGCTGCAGATGCCGGGGGACGAGCGCACGGTTGTGGTGCGCGATATCCAGCCGGGCCATTTGAAGGGTTGGTTCACGTACGTGGCGGGCGTGGCCTGGGCGATGAATCAGGAGGGCGGGCGCGACATCATGCTCCCCGACGCGTTCGGCGCGGATCTTCTCATCAACTCTCGCGTTCCGGTGGGCGGTGGCCTGTCTTCCTCGGCTGCGCTGGAGTGCTCGACGGCGCTCGCACTGCTTGAGCTTTCGTGCCCCCTGCGCCCGGACTGCTCGGAAACGGATGCAGCCCCGGCCGATAATGACACGCTGCGGGCCCGCCTGGCTCAGGTGTGCATCACGGCCGAGAATAAGGTGGCGGGTGCGCAGACGGGCGGCCTGGATCAGACGGCATCGCTGCGTTCTTTCCCGGAGCAGGCGCTTGTGGTGGATTTCCGCGACTTTTCGATTGAGCCGGTGCGAGTGGACATCGCCCAGCACGGTCTGAGCTTTTTGGTGATTGATACGAATACCCCGCACGAGCTGACGGACGGCGGATTTGCGGCTCGCCGCGCGGCCTCCGAGGCATGTGCGGAGGCCCTGGGCCTGCGTTTCCTGCGCGATGCCCTGCCGGAGGACCTCTCCTGTAAGGGTATGGATGCGCGTACCGCGAAGGCGTGGCGCGCCGACCTGGTGGACTCTTCGGTAAACCGCGCGCTGGATGCCCTGGAGGACTCGGGGCGTCCCTGTTCGTTCCCGCGCGGCTGGGTGCGTCACGCTTTCCACGATATGACGCTGGTGGGCCGCGCGAGCTACCTGCTGCAGCACGCAGACGAGCTGGGGTTGGCGGCTTTTAAGGAGGCCGGCCGCATCTTTACGGAGTCGTTTGTGTCGATGCGCGATGAGCTGTGCGTTTCCCGCCCGGAGATTGACGAGGCGGTGCGCGTGTGCCTGGAGCACGGGGCGCTGGGCGCGCGTATTGTGGGTGGCGGCTTCGGGGGTGCTGTCATGGCACTTATCCCGACCGAACGCCTGGAGGAGGCGGCCCAGGCGGTGGCGACGAGCTACGCCGTGCACGGCTACGCGGCCCCGCGTTTTTTGCCGATGACGGCGGGCTTTGCGGCTTCGCACGACTGGTCGGCGGGCTTTGCGGCTTCGCACGACTGGTCGGCGGCGACTGATATGACCGATATTCCCGTGAACTAGATGCTCGCAGAGTACCCTCGCCACGGTTTCCCGCGCCTCGATTTGAGGGGGGAGCTTGCGATGCGCGCGGGGCGGTGAACCCCGCTCTTTCGGGCGTTAGCCCGTCGCGTGCGGCACACACAACGGTTTTGAACACCACTCTTATCTGAAAGTTTCCTGCGAGTTTTATCTCACCGCCCCGCTCCCCCACCCCGCAGTAACCCCTGGATAAGCCACGATTGTTTGAGAGGCAATCAAAAAATGGCCTCCCTCGCTAAAACCTACCTCTTGACGCTTTCCTACATGGGTAAACTTATCGAGAAGGCCAGTCTGTAAGCCATAAAGTTTCACCGCGGCGAGCGCCGGGCGATTTAGGCAACAGGTTCTTTCGCACATCATATTCCGGTTCTCCGTTGGATCCGGAATATACCTCATATGAGAGCGCGCGATTGCGCAGAGAGGAGACCCGCATGGGCCTCGACAACATCAAGAACACCGTTGAGCAGAACCTCGACAAGGTCAAGGAGGCCGTTGAGCACGGTCTGGACAAGGCTAAGGAAGCCATCAACGACAAGGCCGGCAAGGACGTTGTCAGCAACGAGCACGTTGCCAAGGTTGAGGACGTCATCAACGGTAAGATTGACGAAGTTTCTCAGAAGCTCGGCGACAAGTAAGCATCTTTTCCGCGCTTCGCGGTTATTTCGGGATGCGGCTTGAAGCATCCCACGGTTCTCCAGGGTTTGAGCTCCGCATCAGCGTGGTTCAAAGGCCCTGGAGAATCCTTCTGTTCGGATGCGGTTGAACACCCCGCGTCCGGTGGGCAGCCTTCAGGCGGGCCGTCCCCTCTAGGTTTTCACTCAACCACCAAAGGTGGGGTTCCCACCTCGTTTCGGGTGCTTCCCATCGATGCTGCACCCGAAGCATCACTCAGCAGCGGCATGCTCATTGCCGTGTATCGCTCTCCTTCTCATCTCTCACTCTCGCAAGCGCCCGCGATATCTCGCGCCTGTGCACGCCCCGCGTTCCTGCCCCTGCGGCTTGGAGCACGGGGCGTGCGCCGTTAACGCCCCGTCTTCCCATTCGCTGGCAGAAGTTCCCCTTTAGAAAATCCGCAAGCTCAATTCCGCTCACCGGGATATGCTTTAAACGGTAAGTATTAGCGCGCCCGGGCCGGGCTCTCCCGCGTGATTCACATAATCCGTCCGGCGCATCCAACACACGGAGGAACTATGCTCGAACGTCAGCAGTCCAGCCAGGAGCAGGCCCGCGAGGTTATGAAGAACGGCGGTGTCGTCATTTACTGGCGCCCCGGCTGCCCCTACTGCGAGGCTCTGGACGCCAAGCTGGGCGACCTCGGCAACTACGCCACCTGGGTCAACATCTGGGAGGATCCGCAGGCTGAGGAACACGTCAAGGCGCTCAACGAGGGCAACGCCGTCGTTCCTACGGTTGACACCGGCGACACCCACTTCGTGGTGGCCGACCTGGTGAGCCGCAACAAGGTAAAGAAGCTGATCGAGAACACCCTCGACTCCGGTAGCGAGGCCTAAAATGGGTCGCCCTCCGCTGAATCGTGATACGACCGTCTGCATTTCGCTGTCGGGCCGCCCGTCGAATCACGGCATCAAGTTCCACAACTACCTGTACGAGAAGCACGGGCTGGATTACCTGTACAAGGCGATGACCACCACCGATATTGAGGGGGCTATCGCCGGTGTGCGTGCACTGGGTATTCGCGGCTGTTCGGTGTCTATGCCTTTCAAGCAGGCTGTTATCCCGCTGATGGACGATATGGATCACTCGGCTGCGGTGATTGGTGCGGTGAACACGATTGTGAACACCGACGGCTTCCTGAAGGCGTACAACACTGATGTGATCGCGGTGGCCTCTCTGCTGCGCTCGCACAATGTGGATCCGTCGCTGCCGTTCCTGTTGCGCGGTTCGGGCGGCATGGCCGCTGCGGTGGCTGGCGCCTTCTTCGATGCCGGTTTTGCGCAGGGCATGATTATCGCGCGTAACGAGGAGACCGGCCGGGCGCTGGCTGAGCGTTACGAGTACGCGTGGGCGCCGGAGGTAGGCAACCTGCGCGCACCGATTCTGGTGAACGTGACCCCGATTGGTATGGCGGGCGGTGAGGAGAGCGAGGAGCTGTCCTACCCCGAAGAGGCTATCGCCGAGGCTCAGGTGGTCTTTGACGTGGTGGCGATGCCCGTTGAGACCCCGTTGATTCGCGCGGCTCGTGCGGCCGGCAAGGAAGTTATTCACGGTGGTGAGGTGATTGCTCTGCAGGCTGCTGAGCAGTTCCGCCTGTACACCGGCGTGGAGCTCACTCCCGAGGAGGTTGAGGAGGCGGAGGCTCAGGCGAACTAGGTTCGCACCCGCTGCTTCTTCGCCCCGTAAGGGGCGCGATACGCAAAAGTGCCCGGAAGGTTTATCCTTCCGGGCACTTTTTGTTCTATCCGGCGCTTTGCGCCGAAATTTTTTGTAATTACACACAGCCTGGTACTTAAGGTTTTCCACACCTGTGGAGAAATCTGGGGAAAACTCTTACACCGGTGTAATTCATGCCGTGTGATTCACCCGTTTTGGGCTGTATCCACAGGTTTTAAACATGTACTCACACTCTTGGAATTACACGAATGTAGTTATGCACAGTGTGGAAAACCCCTGTGGATAACCAGCCTCCGCGGCGGTTTTCCGCGGATTTTCAGGCTCAAAAGCGGCCCTTGAACCACCGCTGCAGGCCCTGTTGCGGCGGTTCCGAAGGATCCGGCTTCTTCACGAACGGGATAATCAGTAGGGTCGCGAGCGCGCCACCGACAAAGCCGCCAAAGTGTCCCGCGTGAGAAATATTCGGGTGGAAGAGGCTCTGCACAACGTCAATACCCATGAGCAGAATAAAGAGGCGCGCTGTGTCCTTCTGCTTCCGAAGAAGCAGAAGGACGAAGAACGCGCCGTAGAGGCCGTACACACCGCCTGATGCGCCCACGACACCACGGTAGTAGGTGAAGAGGTACACACTGCAGCCGGCACCCACGGTAGCCGCCATATATACAAAGAGGAACTTCCACCGCCCCATCATGCGTTCGAGGGACACACCGAAGATGAAGAGGTAAATCATGTTCCACACCAGGTGCATCGGGTCAGTTTGCGAGTGCACAAACCCGTGCGTGATGAGGCGGTAGTACTCGCCGTGGTGAACACGGGGACCAGACATCATGCCGAGATTGTGTACCCAGCGGAACGGAATGATCAGCTGCAGGCCGTACACCACGACATTAATCAGGATGAGCGTGTACGTAATATGCCAGTGACGGGCGATGAAGGAACGCTTCGGTCTCGATGCACCCCCGTTGAGCTCGCTGTAGCAGTCGGGGCAGACTACACCCGCATCCTGTGCCGTCTGACATTCGCCGCAGATGGTGCGGTTGCAGCGCCCGCACCGGGTATAGCTGACACGGTCGGGGTGGTTGACGCAGACCGTGGGGCTCTGCCCGTAGCCTGCGTAGTTGGGAAAGTTCTCCACTGCCTCTCCAAAGATTTTTGTGCCGGATTTTCCGAAGATTTTTCACGTATTTTCAGGCTCAGTACCTGCCGTTTTGCCACTGCTGCGGACTCTGTTGCGGCGGATTCGAGGACTCGGGCTTATCCACAAGCGGGACAAACAGCAGTGTCAACAGCACACCACCGATAAAACCACCCGCGTGGCATGCGTGGGAGATATTCGACGGGGTCAGAATGCTATAGATGATGTTCGGGGCAGTAATCATGACGAACACTCGTGCGGTGTCCTTCTGCTTCATGATGATTAGCAGGGTCAAGAACGAGCCCATGAGACCGAATAGACCACCGGAGGCACCCACCACACTCGTTCCAGGAGCCAGCACGTACACGCCGAGGGCACCAAAGATGATAGAGCCCAGGTACACCACAAGGAACTTCCAGCGCCCTATCATGCGTTCGAGGGACACACCGTAGATGAAGAGGTTAATCATGTTCCACACCAGGTGCATCGGGTCGTTCTGCATGTGCAGAAAACCGTAGCTGATGATGCGGTAGTACTCGCCGTGCTGGACGTAGGGCCACCAGATGTTGCCATGCCTAACCACCCATTCGTTGGGAATGATCTGTTGCAGACCGTACATCGCGACGTTAATCAGAATGAGCGTGTACGTAATATGCCAGTGACGGGCCAGGAACGAGCCTTTCGCCTTCGAACCCTGTGCTTTCGAGCTGCCGCCCGTGAGGTCGCGGTAGCAGTCGGGGCAGACCGTACCGGCTCCCTGGTTCATCTGACATTCACCGCAGATGGCCCGGTTGCATCGTCCGCACCGGGCGTAGCTGACGCGGTCGGGGTGGTTGACGCAGACGGTGGGGGTCTGCCCGTAGCCTGCGTAGTTGGGAAAGTTCTCCACTGAACCTCCAGGGGTTGTGTGCCGGATCAACCGGGGTGGTGTGCGGGGGCGGTGGGCATATAAGCGCAGGGGCCCACCGGAAGAATCCTGGCGGGCCCCTGAACTATATGTGTTTTATCAACACACCAGAACGCTCCACGAGCCTTCTGAAGGGGTTTTAGAGCTTCTCGACGTCAATCGAGGAGATGACGACGTCCTTGACCGGGCGGTCCTGGAAGCCGGTCTCAACGCCCTCAATAGCGTCGACAACCTTCTTGGATGCCTCGTCAGCGACCTCACCGAAGATGGTGTGGCGGCCGTTCAGCCAGGGGGTCTCAACGGTGGTGATGAAGAACTGGGAACCGTTGGTGCCGGGGCCGGCGTTAGCCATTGCCAGCAGGTAGGGCTTGGAGAAGGAGAGCTCGGGGTGAATCTCATCCTTGAACTGGTAGCCGGGGCCACCAACGCCCATGCCCAGGGGGTCGCCACCCTGAATCATGAAGTCCTTGATGATGCGGTGGAACACGACGTCCTTGTACAGGGGGGTGTTCATGATTTCACCGGTGCGGGGGTGCTTCCACTGGCGGGAACCGTCGGCCAGGCCGATGAAGTTCTCGACAGTCAGGGGTGCGTGGTTACCGAACAGGTTCACGACGATGTCACCGTAGTTGGTGTGGATAGTTGCCTTAGCAGTTGCATTAGTCATGGCTCTATTGTGGCACGGGCTGGCGCTCATTCGCCATACAACGTGTTTTTTCGCCCCGGGCGCACTGTCGGGCGGGCTTTTTAGGCCGGAATTGAATATCCTGAGAGGTGAACACTACGCGCGTCTCGGCGATTCTTACCGCCGCGACGCCCAACCGATGGAGGTCACCCCATGTTCTGCTGCAAGAAGCGTAAGGCCAGCAAGGCTGCTAAGGCCCAGGCTGTCGTCTCGTCCCTGGCTGCCGCTGAGTCCTCGCTTGAGGGCAAGGCCGCTGAGCTTTTCGCCGAGAAGCTGACCGGCAAGAAGAACGCCCTGAAGAAGGCCCGCAAGGCCACCGCAAAGACCGCTCGTGCCGCGGAGAAGGAGCTGGCACGCATCGAGCGCAACGGCGGTAAGCGCCCCCGCAAGGGTCTGGCTTTCCTGGGCCTGGTTGTGGCGCTGGGTGTCGCAGGCGCGGCCGCATACAACGCTGCTCGCCCCGTTGAGGATCCTTGGAAGAACGCCTAAACGTTCTTCCCGCCTCTAGCGCGTATCTAGCTTGAACGGCCGCTCTCCGGATGATTCTCCGGAGAGCGGCCGTTTTGCATGCGTGGGATAAGCGTGGAGGCGCGGTCACGCGTGAAGCCGCCACCTTGCTTCCCCGTAGCGATATCCCGGATACGCGAAGAACCCCATGTCTTTCGACATGGGGTTCTCGGTTCAAAAATAAACCGGCAACGACCTACTCTCCCACACCCACAAAAGTGCAGTACCATCGGCGCGAAGAGTCTTAGCTTCTGGGTTCGGAATGGATCCAGGCGTTTCCCTCTTGCTATAATCACCGGAAAGTGGAGGCGAGGGGACTCGAACCCCTAACCCTCTGCTTGCAAAGCAGATGCGCTACCAATTGCGCCACGCCCCCGTGGTGCCCTACCAGTCTATACCAGCGGTTCGGACATCACCAAATCCTCACGGACATTTTTTTCGTAAGACCCATCACAGCATCGCTAAGCCTCCCCAAAGGGAAGCCAACGCGCTACGCCCCCGTGATAACCTCGCCGGGCACATTCGCCTCACGCTTGGACACCGCGTTCAGCGGCCCAGACTCTTCCTGCAGGTAGCGGCGAATGGCTTCCTTCAGCTTCTCTTTTGCCTGCTCGTCCTTCGATGAGGGGCTCTTAAACCCCAGCTTAAGGGCGTCGTCCCGTCCGGCGGCTGGGTATTCCTGGCGGGCGTTCCACGTTAGCGCGAAAGTTGCGAGGGTGCTCAACTCAGCGGGCGTGACCGCCCTATCCAGAGCATCGGCCACCACCGCCACGCGGGCCGGTTCCGCAACGCTCACAGCAATCTTCGTCTCGCCACCCGAGGGCACCTTCACCGCCTTAGAGATGGCAATCTGCGCGTAGAGCTGTATCTGCTTCACGCGCTCCTCTGAGGTGCCCAGACTGCCCAGGGCGCGGAAGCGACGAACCACGTCGGCATACTCGCCCTCCTCGATGACCGCGGTTAGGCGTAGCTCGTCCGCCATGGCGATCCCCTGGGTATAGTCCGCGTTGGTTCCCAGCGCGGCTGATGCATTGAGGAGCTTGAGCCACTGCTCCCGGTCAAGGGTTGCCGATTCGTTCACACGCAGCGGGGCGACCGGAGTATTGGCGCGCTGGCTACCCCCATGCGGGTCATTAAACGGGTCTACACCGCCGTAGGTGACGCTCAGACGCTGTATTGAGCCGTAAATCGATAGTTGGGCCAGCGCCTCCGCAGCGGCCGGCAAATCCGCTTGTGCGGCTTCCGTGAGCGCTAGGGAACCCACCAGTCGCAGATTCTGCTCTTCGTTCCCCTTACCCACGTTGATGCGCCCCAGCGATTCAATGCGCAGGTAACGGGTATCGATATTTTCGCGCACACGGCGCTCGCGGCGAGCCAGCAACTTTTCTACGGAAACCGTGACGGCGGCATCCTCACCCAGAAGGCCGGTAGCGGCGATGCGCGGTGCCGTAGCGATAAGACCACCCGCCAGGATGACGCCACCGGTCAGCAGCAGGGAACGTCGGGGAACCACCAGGTCGCGCCCACGCCGCTTTGCGGCGTCTCCTACGGCCGCGAAGCGGCCTCGCGCGCCGGTAGATTTGTCCGATTGACGAGATTCGGGAATCTGCGAAGAAGACATCGAGCCTCCGAGGATGAGCGGCGGTCGGGGACCACCCAGAGTGAGAGATAGCGGAGTAAGAATACACCGATGGGGCGTCAAGGTGGCGGAGCCTAGAGCGAGAGCCTGGACATAGATGAGGCCTACCGGACGAATTATTCGCCCGGTAGGCCCCTTGGTTGTCTATTCAGCCAACCCTCGAATCTTTAGTCATCCGACTCAGCGATCTGCGGTGATGCAACGTTTGCCGACTCGGCGGCCAGCTCCGCAATACGAATCTCACCGGTCGTCGGGTCCTCGTACGGCACATACTCCGTACGACCGGCGGGCTCGGCATCCTCGTTCACATGGTTTTCTGCAATCAGGAAGCCGTGTGCACCCAGAATTTTAGCTACTCGGTCGATGTCCTGCGGGGTCGGGGTATGGTCGACCACGCGACGAATGTACTCGTTGATTCGCTGGTCACTCACGTATGCCTCACCGCGAGCAGCGCGGGACTGCATAAGCTGGCGGACCACTTCCTGCAGCTGTTCATCCGTCAGACGCATCTTCAGGATGGCCATCACGGCTGCACGGTCCTGAACGGGGACGTCCTTGGGATACCCAACGCTCAGCCAGTCGATTACTCGAGAGATGATGCCCTTATCAGGCATTGAGCCCCTCCTTAGATACTGTCATCATCATATTCACTGTGTGTTTCACGGTTCTAGTGACCTCCACCGGTGACGCCGAAAATATTCCAGCCGAACGTGTGGTGAATAAAGTCCTTAGCAACCCAGAGAATGGCGATGATTACGATTGCTACGATGATAACAAAAACAATCCCGGCGGCAATCTTAGCCACCGTGCTCGGCGGCTCAATCTCCACCAGCTGGCCATCCGCCGTGTACTCGGTACGGCCCGCCATGAGGCGGAGGCCAAGCGCATACAGCGCCGGAAGACCCGCACCGAAGAAGAGACCGGCCATGAGCACCGGAATAATCTTGTTTACGATATCCAACAGATATGCCATGGCTTACGAACCTGCCTTCTCAGTAGCAAGAGTCTGGTCTGCGGATGCCTCAGCGCTGGTGACTGCAGCGCCTTCCTTCTCATCCCAGTCGCCAGTCACGTTCGAAGCGTCAATGTTGTCCTTCTGGGAGTGACGCCACATCAGGAAGCAGAAGATAACCAGCAGAGCGAACACGGTCATTTCGCCAATGAACTGGGTGCCGGTCAGAGCATTCAAGCCGTGACCAATCAGCCAGGTCAGAGCACCCACAATCGCGGCAGCCGGCAGGGTAATCAGCCAGGCGACCACCATACGACCCGCCACGGACCAGCGAACCTCGGCACCCTTACGGCCCAGACCACTACCCAGAATCGAGCCGGACGCCACGTGAGTGGTCGACAGAGCCATACCGAAGTGGGAAGAGGTCAGAATAATCGCGGCGGAGGCACCGTCGGCAGCCACACCCTGCGGGGTATCCACCTCAACGATACCCTTACCGAGGGTGCGAATGATGCGCCAGCCGCCCAGGTAGGTTCCCAGGGCGATAGCGAGCGCGCAGGCGGCCTTGACCCACAGGGGGATGGCGTCGTCGCTATTAAGAGAACCTGAAGCCACCAGAGCCAAGAAAATCACGCCCATGGTCTTCTGCGCATCGTTCGTACCGTGCGCCAGAGACATCAGGGATGCGGTAGCCACCTGGCCCTTGCGGAAGCCGCTGTGCTTGCGCTCATCGGCCACCGGGGCAGCAATGCGGTACACCAGCCAGGTGCCGGTTGCCGACACGATTGCGGCAATGACGGGGGAGAGGACCGCGGGAACAATAATCTTGGAAAGCACACCCATCCACTGCACGCCGTCGAAGCCGATGGCTACCAGCGCAGAACCAATCAGGCCACCAAACAGTGCGTGCGACGAAGAGGAGGGCAGGCCCAGCAGCCAGGTCAGCACGTTCCAGAGGATGCCGCCCACCAGGCCGGTAAAGACGATGAGCATCAGTGCGGAGCCGTCCGAGGTTACGTCGATACGGTCCAGGTTCACGATGCCGCTACCGACAGAGCGTGCCACCTCAACAGAGAGGAAGGCACCCACCAGGTTCAGGGATGCGGAGAGAGCCACGGCTGTCTTCGGCTTCAACGCGCCGGTAGCGATGGACGTAGCCATCGCGTTGCCGGTATCGTGAAAGCCGTTCGTAAAGTCGAAGGCGAGCGCGGTCAGCACCACGATCACGAGAATAATGAGTTCTGTAGTCACAAGAGAATTATCTGTCGCTTCCCTAAAAATCGAAAGTATTCGGTTTTAACACGAAATAACACGCAAACCCACACGATTAGGTGCGTGTTTCGTAGGGTTGTTTATCCATCATCCCGAGAAACCCGCTACCACTAGGCAAAAAAGGTGCACCCACCAGAATCATTAAGTTGTTTTATGTGGATTCTTCACTAAACCGGGGCAGTAGGCGACATACTACACACTGAACACTGAGGTGAGTTCATCTAGTGTTCATCTTCAGGAAGTTCCCAGATTTCTATTTGTGATGCACATCTATTACCCACCTCGCATTGAGTACCCCGTTATGCATTTACTGCAAATTCCCCAGCAGCCCACCACAAAAGCCCTAAACCGAGTGCCCCGAGGAGGGGTACAGCATATATAACAAAAGACCCCGCATCTCTCGATACGGGGTCTTTCTCAAAAATAAACCGGCAACGACCTACTCTCCCACACCCACAAAAGTGCAGTACCATCGGCGCGAAGAGTCTTAGCTTCTGGGTTCGGAATGGATCCAGGCGTTTCCCTCTTGCTATAATCACCGGAAAGTGGAGGCGAGGGGACTCGAACCCCTAACCCTCTGCTTGCAAAGCAGATGCGCTACCAATTGCGCCACGCCCCCGCTTCAGTGGAAACCACTGTTTAGTTATTTCCAGGCCTTGATAACCTCGTTGTTCTGACGCTTTATTAGCGTCATCACAACAACACTCGAAAGAGCGATAATCAGAAAAACTTTCTTCATCTCTGCCTTTCACAGTGCGGAGTGGGCGTACCAAGAATCGAACTTGGGACCTCTTCGTTATCAGCGAAGCGCTCTAACCGTCTGAGCTATACGCCCTCCCTCTGCGGAATTTCTTCCGTAGAACGAGATATAACTATACAGGCGTTTAGAGGGAACACCAAATCAAAATGATATGTTATGCATCACATGTGTATGAAGGGGTTCAGCATCAAGATAGGACACACCGTCAAAGCCCCCGCAAAACGCGGAAAAGATAGCGCAAAAAGGGCGGCACCGCCTCCACACGGAGACGATACCGCCCAATTCAAACTCATAGTCGAGCGCGTCGAGCGCTATTAAGACTCGTCGCTCAGAGTCAGGGTCACGCCACCCACCAGCTTTGCAGCCAGGTTGTACAGGATAGCAGCAATCATACCCAGCAGGGTGAAGACCACGGTGTTCACCACGGCAAAAATCGTGGTTACCAGAGCCACCTGCCCCAGCGAAATCATCTGCGAGATATCCACGGTGGTCGAACCGGTACCCAGCGAGCTAATCAGCTGATTTACACCGGTAAAGGCACCCGAAGCCTGCAGGAATAGCCACAGAATCACCGAGGCCACGACGGTCACGATACCCAGAGCAATCGACAGCAGGAAGATCAGCTTTGCTACCGACCAGGTATCGACCTTCTGCACCACCAGGCGCGCGCGACGAATCTTCGAACGAGGCGCGGGGCGCACCAGCTGGCGACGCGAACCCGTCGGACGCTTAGCATTCACCGGGCGCTTGCCGGCAGGACGCTTAGCGGCTCCGGGACGGGCCTGACCTGAACGTGCCTGAGCCGGGCGGCGGGCACCGGACTTAGGGGCCCCCTTCTTAGACGCACCAGCTGCTGCCGAACGCTGCGCTGACGCGGAAGAGGAGCTCGCGGGAGTGCTGCTCATTAGTTACCTCCAGTAGCGGTGAGGTCGGCAGCCGCCGCTTCACCCTCGTTATCCGTGCCGGGAGCCGCAGAAGTATCGTCTGCCGCCTCGGCATTCTCAGTGTTTTCATCATCGCTGTCGTCCAGCTGACGATCCTGGTTACGGGCTACACCGATAATCGAATCGCCCTCACCGGGCTTTGCAAAGATAACACCCATGGTATCGCGTCCCTTCGCGGGAACCTCATTCACGTTCGAACGAACAACCTTGCCGCTGGACATCACAACCAGGACCTCGTCCTCTTCGTCCACGATGAGGCCACCCACCAGGGCGCCACGATCCTCCACAAGCTTAGCAACCTTAATGCCAAAACCGTTACGACCCTGAACGCGATATTCATCCACGCTCGTGCGCTTCGCGTAGCCACCCTCGGTCACCACGAAGACGTAGGAGCCCTCGGTGACCACGTTGGCAGAAATCAGCTCGTCGCCATCGCGGAACTTCATACCGGTCACACCGGAAGTCGAGCGACCCATGGGGCGCAACGAAGCGTCATCCGCGTGGAAGCGCAGGGACATACCGTTACGAGAAACCAGCAGGATGTCATCGGCAGCCGAAACGGTAAAGGCTGAAACAACCTCGTCACCCTCGCGCAGGTTGATGGCAATCAGGCCCGCGGTGCGGTTCGTGTCGTAATCGCTCAGGCGGCTCTTCTTCACCATGCCGCCACGGGTTGCCAGCACCAGGTACTCAGCGTCCTCGTAGCTCTTGAGCTCCATCACCTGGGCGATATGCTCGCCGCCCTGGAACTCCAGCAGGTTCGCAATGTGCTGACCCTTCGCGTCGCGGCCGGCTTCCTGCAACTCGTAGCCCTTCGCGCGGTACACGCGGCCCAGGTTTGTGAAGAACAGAATCCAGCTGTGCGTAGTAGTCACGAAGAAGTGCTCCACCACGTCATCGCCGCGCAGGGAGGCGCCCTTGATACCCTTACCGCCGCGGTGCTGGCTACGGTACTGATCACTGCGGGTGCGCTTGATGTAGCCGCCGCGAGTAATCGTCACCACGACCTCCTCCTCGGGGATGAGGTCTTCCATCGACATGTCGCCGTTGTAGCCGTACATGATCTGGGTGCGACGGTCATCGCCGTAGCGGTTCACAATCTCGCCCAGCTCCTCAGAGATAATCTCGCGCTGGCGAGTCTCGGAAGCAATAATCGCGTTGTACTCGGCGATCATGCGCATCAGCTCGTCGTGGCGGTCCTGAATCTTCTGGCGCTCCAGGGCGGCCAGGCGACGCAGCTGCATGTTCAGGATGGCCTGAGCCTGAGCCTCGTCAATCTGCAGGAACTCCATCAGAGCGGTGCGCGCCTCGTCCGCGGTGGGGGAGCGGCGAATCAGGGCGATAACCTCATCCAGAGCATCCAGGGCCTTGAGCAGGCCGCGCAGGATGTGCGCCTCTTCCTCCGCCTGGCGCAGACGGTAGCGGGTACGGCGGACGATAACATCCAGCTGGTGGTTGACCCAGTGGCGCACGAAAGCGTCCAGGGACAGGGTGCGGGGCACGCCGTCCACGATGGCCAGCATGTTCGCGGAGAAGTTCTCCTGCAGCTGGGTGTGCTTGTACAGGTTGTTCAGCACAACCTTCGGGGAAGCATCACGCTTGAGCACAATCACCAGGCGCTGACCGGTACGACCCGAAGTCTCGTCGCGCAGGTCGGCGATACCGGTGACCTTGCCGTCCTTGATGAGCTCGGCAATCTTGATGGCCAGGTTATCCGGGTTTGCCTGGTAGGGCAGCTCGGTGACGACCAGGCAGGTGCGTCCGTGGATTTCCTCGACGTTGACCACGGCACGCATGGTAATCGAACCCCGGCCGGTGCGGTACGCATCCTCAATACCCTTGGTGCCCAGAATCTGCGCACCGGTCGGGAAATCCGGGCCCTTGATGCGAGCCATCAGAGCGTTCAGCAGCTCTTCGTTGGTGGCGTGCGGGTTCTTCAGGAACCACTCCACGCCCTCGGCCACCTCGCGTAGGTTGTGCGGGGGAATGTTGGTTGCCATACCCACGGCAATACCCGAGGAGCCGTTAACCAGCAGGTTCGGGATGCGAGAGGGCAGAACGGTCGGCTCGAGAGACTTGCCGTCGTAGTTCGGCTGGAAATCAACGGTATCCTCGTTGATGTCGCGCACCATCTCCAGGGCGATGGGGGCCATCTTCGTCTCGGTGTATCGGGGAGCCGCTGCGCCATCGTTACCGGGGGAGCCGAAGTTGCCCTGTCCCAATGCCAGCGGGTAGCGCATAATCCAGCTCTGAATCAGACGCACGAGGGTGTCGTAGATGGCGCTATCGCCGTGGGGGTGGAACTGACCCATGACGTCGCCGACCACGCGGGCGCACTTGTTGAAGGCGCGGTCCGGGCGGTAGCCGCCGTCGTACATTGCGTAGATGACGCGACGGTGCACGGGCTTGAGGCCGTCACGGACATCCGGCAGGGCACGACCGATGATGACGGCCATCGCGTAGTCCAGGTAGGAACGCTGCATTTCGGTCTGCAGGTCCACCTGTTCGATGTGGCCGTGGTGATCCACGGTCTCGGCGTCACCGGTGTTGACAACGTCGACCTCGGTCACTTCGTTCTGCTGTTCTTCGCTCATTGTTTCCCTCAATAAATCACTCGGTTATATAACCCATCTCGCATATTCCCTAGGAAGAATATGTCGTGCGGGTTAGATATCGAGGAATCGGATGTCCTTTGCGTTCTGCTGGATAAACTCGCGGCGGGCCTCAACGTCCTCACCCATCAGCACCGAGAAGATCTGGTCCGCGGCAGCCGCGTCCTCCATCTTCACCTGCAGCAGGGTACGGCGCGCCGGATCCATGGTGGTGTCCCACAGCTCGGTGTAGTCCATCTCGCCCAGACCCTTGTAACGCTGAATACCGTTGTCCTTGGGCAGACGCTGGTTATTCGCCAAACCACGTGCCAAGGCCTCGTCACGCTCTGCGTCGGAGTAGACGTAATCGTGCGGAGCGTTAGACCACTTGATGCGGTACAGCGGCGGCTGAGCCAGGTACACGTAACCGGCCTCAATCAGCGGACGCATGAAGCGGAAGAGCAGGGTCAGCAGCAGGGTCGTGATGTGCTGGCCGTCCACGTCCGCATCGGCCATGAGCACGATCTTGTGGTAGCGAGCCTTTTCGATATTGAAATCATCACCGATGCCGGTGCCGAAGGCGGTAATCATCGCCTGAATTTCGGCGTTCGACAGGGCGCGGTCCAGGCGAGCGCGCTCAACGTTCAGGATCTTACCGCGCAGCGGCAGAATAGCCTGGGTGTTCGGGTTACGGCCCTGAACCGCCGAACCACCTGCGGAGTCACCCTCCACCAGGTAAATCTCAGAGATCGACGGATCCTTCGAGGAGCAGTCCTTGAGCTTACCGGGCATGGAGCTGGTCTCCAGCAGACCCTTGCGGCGGGTCGTCTCACGAGCCTTGCGGGCGGCAATACGCGCCTGGGCGGCGGTAATCGCGCGACGCACGATGTCCTTGGCCACGGCGGGGTTACGATCGAACCAGTCGCTCAGGTGATCGTTCACCTCGCGCTGGGTAAAGGACTTCGCCTCCGAGTTACCCAGTTTGGTCTTCGTCTGACCCTCGAACTGCGGCTCGGAAATCTTAATCGAGATGACCGCGGTCAGGCCCTCACGCACGTCTTCACCGGTGAGGTTATCGTCCTTATCGCGCAACAGCTTGTTGTCGCGCGCGTAACGGTTCACCAGGGAGGTCAGCGCGGCACGGAAACCCTCTTCATGGGTGCCGCCCTCGTGGGTGTTGATCGTGTTTGCATAGGAGTAGACGGATTCCTTGTACGCACCGGTCCACTGCATGGCCACTTCCAGGCTCATGTTACGGTCGGAGTCCTCGGATTCGAAGGAGACAATCTCTTCGTTCACGATGGTCTTCGCGCCGGCGTTCAGGAAGTGCACGTAGTCAAACAGGCCGTTGTCGTAACGGTAGGTGACGGTCATGAAACCATCAGCGTTCGCACGCACGCGGTTGAGAGTGTTTTCCTTCTCCTCTTCGGCAACCTCGTCACCGGTGAACTTCTCGCGTTCATCGGTCAGGGTGATGGTCAGGCCCTTATTCAGGAAGGCCATCTGCTGGAAGCGAGCGCGCAGGGTCTCAAAATCGAACTCGACGGTCTCGAAAATCTCGGGATCCGGATAGAAGGTCTGAATCGTGCCGGTCTTATCGGAGGGCTCGCCGCGACGCAGGGGACCGTCGGGCACGCCACCGTTGGAGAAGGAGATGTGCCACGCGTAGCCCTGGCGATGCACCTCGGTAATCACGCGGGTCGATAGGGCGTTCACCACGGAGATACCCACGCCGTGCAGACCACCGGAGACCGAGTAGCCGCCGCCGCCAAACTTACCGCCGGCGTGCAGCACGGTCATGACGACCTCGACGGTGGACTTGTGCTCGGTGGGGTGCTCATCCACGGGAATACCGCGGCCGTCATCCTTGACGCGCACCGCGCCATCGGCCTGGATGGTCACGTCGATTTCGGAGGCGTAACCGGCGAGCGCCTCGTCCACGGAGTTATCAACGACCTCGTAGACCAGGTGGTGCAGACCGCGCTCGGTGGTCGAGCCGATGTACATGCCGGGGCGTTTACGAACCGCCTCCAAGCCTTCCAGCACGGTGATGTCGGACGCACCGTATTCATGGGGCTGTTCAGGTGCCACGAGGGGAAACTCCTTGGGTAAGCCGGGCACCGGCAGAGAGCCGCGAACACTGCCGAGGGTAGCCTAGAACGCCTCGGCGCGGCGCGTGAAGCGCCTTCGGGGACTCGCGGTGCCGGCGGCGCCCGGGTGGGCGCACTTTACGCATTGTCCCTTTTATTTTACCGAGCAAGGGGGTATTAAAGCCATCCAGCGCGCCATTTTTTGGGCAATTCACCCATATTCCACCCCCTCAAACGCCCGTAATGGCCCCTGAGAGACGCTCACCCCCCTCCCCGGTGAGGGGGGATACACCTCGGTTATGCGGCCGGGATGCGGGCACTTCCGAGGTTTTGCTTCTTCAAGCGGTCCGGTTTCGAGGCAAAAATTCGTTCCGCACGCACCACCGGCTCTCCTACCCGTAGGTATCGCGCACCCCGCGCATCCCGGAGGCGCGACGATACCCGCGCTGGCTCCAGCGGCCGTTGTTCGGACCCAGGATTCGTACCTGCGCCACCACGCCCTCGCCAAGCTCTCGGCGGAAGAGCTCGATAAGCTGCCCGTGCATCAGGCGCAGCTGAGTGGCCCAGGCGGTGGAGTCGCACTGCACCTGAACGATAGAGTTCTCGAAACTGAGAGGTTTGGTGTGCGCGGCAATTTCGGGACCAACGAGTTCAGCCCAGCGGGCCAGCACGCTCGAGACGGCCACGGGCTCTTTCCAGCCTCGGGACCGAATCAGCGCGCTCACGATACCCCCGAGCGGCTTGGGATCGCGGGAGCTTTCACCGGGGCCGCTGTACCCACCCATGACGCGAGGATCCCACCCTTGTGCGCGTTCGCGACGTTTCTTGGGGGCGGTTCCGGACATCGCGGCGCCGAACTCGCGCATAATCTTTCGCGCCGAGAAAGCGTTGAGGGGCGCCTCGCCGCGTTCCTGGGCGGCCACGCGCATACGAGTCAGCAGGGCCGCGGGGGCGTCCACCTCGTCTCGGTAAAATTCACCGAAGCCATCGACCTCGCCGCCGGATGTTTCACGTGAAACAGCGCTGTTGAGCTCACGGGCGTCAGGGGCCGGGGAAGGCATCGGCAAGGAATCGCCGAAGGGTGCAGTGAGGGGGACGGAATCCTCTCCGGGACGGTTACTCATGATCCCCACCGGCAATAGGATTCTCAGCTAACGTTTCGCTGCTCTCCTTGGCGAGGGTCTCACCGGTGCTTCCTTCTGCGTTCCCACTGCGAGTGCCGGGCGACGGTACGTACTCCGCGTGGCCGGGAGTTACAGACACCAAGCGGTATTCACCCAGCTCCTCCGGAATATCCGTGAGTACGGCGCACGTAATGAGCACCTGCTCCGCCGCGGCAACCATAGCGCCCAGGCGGTGGCGGCGCGCCGAGTCGAGCTCGGCGAAGACATCGTCAAGAATCAGGATGGGGGAGGCACCCGGCGAAGAATCGTCCTCCACATGAACAAACCACGAAGCCAACTTCAGGGCCAGGGCAAACGACCAGCTCTCACCGTGCGAGGCAAAATGCTTAACCGGAAGGCCGCCCAGCAGCAGGGTCACGTCCTCACGGTGCGGCCCCACCAGCGTCACGCCGCGCTCAATTTCCTCGGCGCGACGCTCGGCGAAACCGCGCAGAAGCGCCTCCTTCAGGTCCTTGATGCTCATGAGGGCCGCGTGTTCAAGAGAGCGCTCACCCATGCTTGCGAAGACGGTGGACTCGTAGATGAACCCCACGTCCTTAGAACCGTCCGTCAGCCCCGCATAGGCGCGACGCAGCTGGGGGAGTAGACGCTGCAACAGACGGAAGCGTGCAGAGAGCAGTTGCGCCCCCATCAGGGCAAGCTGACCATCCCACACTGCGAGGGTACTCAGCGCGTTCTCGTCGCGAGCGCGGCGCTGCATCGACTTGAGCAGCGAATTACGCTGCCGCAAAATCCGCTCGTACTCACTGCGGTACCCCGCCACCACGGGGCGCAGGGAGACGGCCAGCTCATCCACAAATCGACGACGACCGGCGGGATCGCCCTTCACCAATTGCAGGTCCTCGGGGGAAAACAGCACCGTGCGAGCAATACCCAGAGCTTCCTTAGCGCGCACCGGGGCAGCCCGGTTAATGCGCACGCGATTCGCCTGACCGGGAGCCACCTCAAACTCGGTCACGGTCTGCTGCGAACCGCGCACAGTGCGGGTGCGGATGTAGGCTCGGGCGGCGCCCACGCGCACCAGCGGACCATCGTGGCTCACCCGGTGCGAAGAGAGGGCCGCCGCATACTCAATGGCCTCTACGATATTCGTTTTTCCCACGCCATTCGAGCCCAGAAAAACCGTCACCCCGGCCGATAGAGGCAGGTTGAGCAGCGCGTAGGTGCGGTAATCCAACAGCGAGACGTGGTCGATGTACACCGGACGGCTCCTTTCGTGCGGTTCGGTTGGACGGTTCGGTCGAGGAGGGGATAGGTGCGGACGGGGAAAGCACAGCCCCGCGAGCCTTCCCTGGGCAGAGCCTCGGGAAGGGCGCGGGGCGGCAAACTACTAGTTCGAGGGCAGACGCACCGGCATCAGCAGGTAGCGGTAGTTGCGGTCATCCTCAGCCAGCGGCTCGTCCTGGCCCGAAATCACGGCGGGCTTGGGCGCATCGGTGAAGGAGAAACGCACGAACTCGGTGCCGAACACCTTCAGACCGTCCAGCAGGTAGGAGGGGTTGTACGCCACGGTGATGTCGTCGCCGGAGAGGTGAGCCTGCAGGGTTTCGGAGGCCTGAGCCTCGTCGCCGCGGCCCGCATCGATGGCAACCGAACCCTGGGTGAACTTCAGGCGCAGCGGAGTGTTGCGCTCAGCCACGAGCGAGATACGGCGAGCCGCCTCGGTCAGGTCGGAGGTACGAACCACCGCGTGGATGGGGGTCTGCTCGGGGAAAAGTGCGCGGATGTTGGGGTAATCGCCGTCCATCAGAACGCTCGTGGTGCGGCGGGTACCGGCGGCAAAACCAATCAGTTCACCGGCGGCGGGCAGCGCAATGGAGAGCTCGCCGGAGCCGGAGAGAGTGCTACCGACCTCGGAAACAGTCTTGGCCTTTAGCAGAACAGCCGCCTGAACATCGGGGTTGACGGGGTTCCACTTGATTTCGCGCATGGCCAGACGGTAGCGGTCGGTGGCGAGCAGGGTCATGGTATCGCCGTTGAACTCGACGCGAATACCGGTCAGCAGGGGCAGGGTCTCGTCCTTGGACACCGCAATCTGAACCTGCTTGACAGCTTCAGCAAATTCGGCGCCGTCGACGGTACCGGAAACTTCGGGCAGCTCGGGCAGCTCGGGGTAATCAGCCACGGGCATGCCGGCCAGCTGGAAGTTAGCGGAACGGCAGTGCAGACGAATCACGGACTCATCAGCGGTGAACTCGACCTCAGCGTTCGGAAGAGAACGGCAGATTTCGGCCAGGATCTTACCGGGAACAAGACACACACCCTCGGCCTGAACATCGGCGGCGATAACCTGGCGGGCGCTGGTTTCGTGATCAAAGCTTGCGATGCTGACTTCGCCGGCGGAGGCGGTAATCAGCAGACCGTTGAGCACGGGGGAGGTAGGACGCAAGGGCAGGGAGCGTGCCGTCCAGCCGACTGCTTCGGCGAGGACATCGCGTTCAACGGTGAATTTCATCGAGAAGGCGCCTTTCACGGTGGTAGAGATTCGGTTTGTGGCGCACGTAAAGCTGAATTGCGAGAGAGCCGGAAGGTTTCGCCTGCTCTAGTGCGCGTTGCCCGTGCGCGCGCGTCTATCCATCCTACCGGAATCCAGACGAATTGTAATTACAGGGATTCGCGGTGGGTACGGTCGGTTGCCAAGGTTGCCCGCCCCGCATTTTTGTAATTACAAAGAACCACGAAGGAATCCTTGGAAAGTATCGAAAATAGATTCGAAATTAGACATTCAAAAATGTGGGTTTCTCGCCAAAACCAACAGGGAGAATGAATCAAAGAAAGCGCTTACTATCGCCTAGTGTTTCCTGAAATCACGACGGGCGAACGCCCTGAGTAGCTCAAAATGCATATCGAACTTCCCGACAGCTCGGGGCGAGGAAATGTTTCATGTTATGGGGAGGATTTTTTCTTTAAGTACAGTAGTATTATTAACGCTTGTGGAAACGGTGGAAAACCCCGCAGAACCCCGCAATGACGCGGAAGTGACCTGTGGACATTAAGTGGAGGAATCCTCCCCGAACTGAGGATGCATTGTGTATGAATATTTATGCATTTACTCTCTTCCACACCTTTTGAATATTCATGCACTTAACGTCCACACGAGCGCCGGAGTTAAAGCACAGCTTATCCACACCCCATATTTCAGGGCTCAGTCAGCCGAAAATCATGGCCGAAAATAACCCTGCCCCTCTCAAATCACCCCGATACCCCCTATAAAACGCCTTGTCAGCAGCTTATAGGGGGTGTAGGTGGTTCCGCGGGCCTATCCGGCGGCGCGCTGTTCCTGGCGAATGAGGTTCGTCAGCTCGGTCACCTGATTGAAAATCGTCTGCCGCTCAGCCATCTGCGCGCTCACCTTACGCACCGCGTGCATCACGGTCGTGTGGTCGCGGCCGCCCAAATCATTACCGATACGCGGCAGGGACATCTCGGTCAGCTCACGGAGCAGATACATCGCCACCTGGCGGGCGTTCGTGAGCGTGCGGGTGCGAGACTTCGACTGCATATCCTCGATGGACACATCGAAATACTTTGCCACCGTCGAGAGCACCAGCGCCGAGGTAATCTCGGCACCGCCCGTATCCGACAGCAAATCCTTCAAATAGGTCTCAGCCTCGGCCAGGGTGATGGGCTCCGGAGGCTTCTTCATCGAGGCGGCGGCGCTCGCGCGAATCAGAGCGCCCTCCAACTCGCGAATATTGGCCGTGACATGGGAAGCAATGTATTCCATAACGTCATCGCGCACCGGCAAAATCTCGCTCTGAGCCTTCTTTCGCAGAATCGCGATGCGGGTCTCCAACTCCGGAGGCTGCACATCCACGTTCAGACCCGACCCGAAGCGCGAACGCATCCGCTCGGCAAAGCCGGTCAGCTGCTTCGGCGGCAAATCCGAAGTAATCACAATCTGCTTCTGGTGGTTGTACAGCGCGTTGAAGGTATGGAAAAACTCCTCCATTGTCGCCTCTTTACCGGCCAGGAACTGAATATCGTCGATCAAAAGCACGTCAACGTTACGGTAAATCTGCTTGAACGACGAACCCTCATCGTCGCGAATCGAGTTGATGAAATCGTTCGTGAACTCTTCAGAATTCACGTAGCGCACTCGCAGATTCGGGTAAAGGTACTTGGTGTAGTGGCCAATCGCGTGTAGCAGGTGGGTCTTGCCCAGGCCCGAACCGCCGTAGATGAAGAGCGGGTTGTACACGATGCCGGGCTGCTCTGCCACGGCGAAGGCGCTTGCATGAGCAAAGCGGTTGGACTGGCCGATCACGAAGGTATCGAAGGTGTAATTCGGGTTCAATCGAGCAGAGCTATCCCACGTCGGAGCGTTTTCCGGGTCTTCGTGCTGGGTCGCAACCGGCGCGGCCGGGGCCGGGGCGGGAGCCTCACTGTGCGCAGTGTGGAAAGCGGTTCGTTCTGCCTCGAGGGCCTGTAGCGAGGGACGAGTCACCTGCTCATCCGCAGGGACGTGCGCCTCGGAATCCGGTGTCGGATGCGGCTCGGTGTAGTACTCGAAAGCTCGGGAGCCAACGGGGGCCTCACGGCGGGCGGGCTCGGTGTAGGGAGTTGCGCCGGAATAGCCAGAAGGCTCATCGGGAACCTGGTGAGCTGCGGCAATTGCGGGTTCGACGGGTGCGGTCTGTTCCGGCTCATTAACGTCCTGACTTGGGCTTTCAATGGGAACCATCGCCTCGTTCACATCGAAAAGCGCGGTGGTGGAGGGGCCGAACGCCTCGTGCAGTGCGGCGCGGAAAGGTGCTGTAATTTGCTCCTCAAACACGGCGCGGGTGAGCTTATTGGGCACCTCGATGATGAGGCGCGAAGATCCCATCAGACCCTGGGGGCGCGCAAGGTTCACGAATCCACGCTGGCGCGCTGTGACGTTCGGGTCGCTGCTCAGGATAGACAGCAGGTGCGCCCATCGCGCCTGAAGTGACTCGGTCATAGGGGTCTTTACCTCCGCTCAATCTGCCGCAGAAGACGTTGGCAGCTCAACAGAGTGCCAACGATGCCGGAACCTTCCGCAGGTCATTAAGATTCTACCCGCTTAATGCACAGGCATTTGACGTTTTCCACAAGAGTTTTCCACACGGTGGAAAAGTTGTAATTACAGGAGTGGATGGAGAGTGGAAAACGGTGGAGAATTCACCGACTTCCCTGTAATTACAGGGGGTAGCGCGTTTGTGCGTGCCTGTGGATAAGCGCTGCGCAATGTGTTATCCGAGGGGGATATGCACCGCGGTGGACAGTCGCGATCCCGCGTTATCCCCAGGGGTGGGGATGGGGGGTGGTGACTCATGCGAGTGGAGCGTAGCGTGTTCCCTTCAGGGTTCCCCTCGGCCTCTCATAAACCCTCGATCGTCACCAACAGCTCTCCTCGATTCCGCGCCCAGTCCCCATAAGGAGCCCGGAATCACGCGGAAAAAAGCGAAAAGAACTTGATTTACTCCCGCCACTCTTCTAAAGTTGTGCTGTTGTGTGTGCACCGCCTACCGCGAATAGTCGCGATACCTCCGTGCACCAAGAAGCGTACGGTTCCGACACCCCGTGAGGGCGAGAACCGCGAAAATCAAGGAGACAAAGTATGAGCAAGCGTACTTTCCAGCCGAACAACCGCCGTCGCGCCAAGAAGCACGGCTTCCGTCTGCGTATGCGCACCCGTGCAGGCCGCGCGATTCTGTCGAACCGCCGCGGTAAGGGCCGCGCAAAGCTCTCGGCCTAATCACGGCATATAGTTCGCCCGCCGATGCACACGCATCGGCGGGCGAACTATCATTAAGCGTAGAAAATGCGGAGGCCGGCCCTGCCGAGCCTCCCCACCATGTAAAGGGGGAGACGTGCTGCCTCAACGGCACCGAATGCGCACCGGCGCTGAATTCTCCCACGCCTTCCGTTCCGGCATCCGCAGTGGACGCCGGAACATCGTTGTATCTACGGCGAAAAATCCAGGAAAAACAACCCGGGTAGGTTTCATTGTGTCGAAGGCGGTGGGCAACGCGGTGACCCGCAACCTGGTTAAGCGCCGGTTGCGTGAGCTTGCCGCGCTCACCTGCGTCGCGCATCCGGAAGGGTACGCCATCGCTGTGCGAGCGCTTCCTGCCTCCGCACAGGCAGACTGGTCTCAGCTCCGTAAGGACTACGAGTCTGCTCTCGAAACGACCCTCGCCAAGCTCAACCGGCCCTCAACGACTGAGGGGCAGCAGTGAGCCGTCACCGTACTTCACGCCGTGAGGAATGTTTCCACTCCCATCACAGCGGCACGTATAGCGCCGCGGAGCCCCTCATCGGCCCCGATGAGCTGCTGGCATTAGCCCCCAACGAGTTTGTGCACCCCGAATCTTTTCTGCAGGCTCTCTACGTTCTGCCGCAGAACCTGCTGATTGCGTGCATGAAGGCCTACCGCACGGTCGTTTCCCCGCTCTACGGGAACGTGTGCCGCTATTACCCAACCTGCTCAGCGTACGCCCTGGAGGCGTTTACCACCCACGGCGTGTTGGGCGGGCTTTCTCTGACGGTGCGGCGCATCCTGCGGTGCGTTCCCTGGGCGACCGGTGGCATTGACCCGGTTCCCGCGGGGCGGCGAGTCTTCGCCCCGGGAGCAGAGCCCAAGATTATTCTGCTCAACCACCCCGACCGTTACATGCCATCTCACACCTCTCAAGCCCGCCCCGAGTAGGCGGCGCCTTCGACTTACCGACTTTGTAAAGTCCTTAAGGAGTATTCCTCGTGAATCCTATCGACATGATTCTTTGGCCGTTTAAATGGATCGTTTCTGTGGTCCTATGGCTGTTCCATACGCTCTTCACCGCGGTGGGTATGGACCCCGCCTCCGGCCTGACCTGGGTTCTGTGCATCATCTTCCTGACCCTGGTGATGCGTACCCTGACCATCCCGCTGTTCGTCAAGCAGATCAAGGCCATGCGTGGTATGACCGCAATGCAGGGCGATATGGCGAAGCTGCAGGAGAAGTACAAGGGTAAGAAGGACCAGCTCTCCCGCCAGGCCATGGCCCAGGAACAGATGGAAATGTACCGCAAGCACGGTACGAACCCCTTCGCCTCCTGCCTGCCGATTCTGGCTCAGATGCCGATCTTCTTCGGTCTGTACCAGGTGCTGATGGGCGTGCCCACCGCAGCGCAGAATAACCAGGGCGTGCTCATGCTGCCGGCTGAGCTAGTGCATCAGTTCAACGACTCCCAGATTTTCGGTGCTCAGCTCTTCGCGACCATGATGCACCCGGGGGCCGGCGACGCCACCGCGACGGTGATTCAGGCTGCCATCATGATCGTGATGATGAGCGCCACCCAGTTCTACATCCAGAAGCAGCTGAGCGTGAAGAACATGTCGGAGGCTGCTCTGAACTCCCCGATGTTCCGTCAGCAGCAGATGATTATGTACATCTTCCCGATCATCTTCGCTGTTTCCGGTATTAACTTCCCCCTTGGTGTGATGTACTACTGGACCGTCTCGAACCTCTGGTCGCTGGGTCAGCAGTGGTGGGTTATCCGCAACAACCCGACCCCCGGTTCCCAGGCCGAGCGCGAGCTGAACGCCCGCCGTGCGGCGAAGGGCCTGCCCCCGGTGGGTAAGACCCGCGAGCAGCACGAGAAGGACCTGCAGGAGGCGCGTGAGCGTGCCGCAGCCGGTCAGCGCCAGCAGCCGGTGAGTAAGAAGCGCCAGAAGCAGCAGCGCAGTAAGCAAAACGGAAATAAGTAGGCTTTCCACCCATTCGGGCCGGGCTCACGCCGCGTAAGGCGCGGGCCCGGCGCCGTGTATGAGATACTCTGTACCCCCAAACCCCGCATATACCCGAGGATAATCGTGACTGAAGCTATGGAATATGAGGAGCAGCTCGGCGACGAGCAGTTCGTGGATGAGGCCGCCGAAGGCTACGAGGAGATTGATGATATCGAGGAAGAAGGCGATATTGCCGCCGATTACCTCGAAGAGCTCCTAGACATCGCCGACCTGGACGGCGACATTGACATCGAGGTGCGCAATAACCGCATCTATCTTTCGGTCGTCAACGACGACGATGACAACGAAGAGCTACGCCACCTGGTGGGTCGCCACGGCGAGGTGTTGGATGCCCTGCAGGAGCTGGTACGCCTGTCCGTCCTGGCCGGCAACGGTACCCGTTCGCGCCTGATCCTGGATATCGCAGGTTACCGTGCCGAGCGTCGCGAGTACCTGGAGAAGATTGCCGCCGAGGCTATCGAGAAGGTACGCGCTACCGGCCGCGACGAGCACATGAAGCCGCTGAGCCCCTACGAGCGCAAGGTGGTGCACGATGTGGTAGCCGCCGCCGGCCTGTACAGCGAGTCGGAGGGTGAGGGCCCGCGCCGTCACGTCGTGATTTCTCTCCCCGAGGTAGGAGTCTAAGGTGGAGGAAACGAAGGTAACTCTGAACGAGAATGAGCGCGCCGCCGCCGAGGCTGTGTTCGGTGAGCGCCTGCCTCTGGCGGAGCGCTACGTGCAGCACCTTGCGACGACCGGCATTGAGCGCGGGCTGATTGGCCCCCGCGAGGTTCCGCGCCTGTGGGCCCGCCACGTGCTCAACTGCGCCGTGGTGCAGGAGTATATCGCCCCGAATGCCTCTGTGGCCGATGTTGGCTCGGGTGCCGGTCTGCCCGGCCTGTGCCTGGCGATTGCTCGCCCGGATTTGAAGCTGACTCTGATTGAGCCTCTGGAACGCCGTGTCATCTGGCTGAATGAGGTTGTCGATAATCTGGGCCTGGAGAACGTGACCGTGATGCGCTCGCGTGCCGAGCAGGCCGTAGGTGCCGTGGATGCGGATGTCGTCACCGCCCGCGCCGTGTCCGCCCTGGTGGGACTGTTGGATATCACCCTGCCGATTCTGCGCGGCACCGGCGAGCTGCTGGCCTTGAAGGGTCGTAGCGCCGCTGAAGAAATCACCAAGGCGAAGAAGAAGCTGAATCGCTACGGTGCTCGCGAGACCGAGATTCTAACGGCGGGTGCCGACCTACTGGAGGAGCCGACCACGGTGGTGCGCGTGCGCCTCTAGGGCTACAGGGCCTGGGGTGTGACGGAGACGCGAATACCCCGTGGTGGTCGTGGATGCATAACGAAAGGTGGCGCTGCGCCGGGGGAGTGGAAACACTCGCTCGGCACAGCGCCACCTTTCTGCGTCTGGCACACCTATATTCGCCGCATGTATCCAGAATGACCCCTCACGTGGAGTATTGCCGCCGCGACGGGTACCCTTGAAGGAGGGGTTGAACTTCAGGCTGAGGTCGGCAACGATTTAAAGGCGACGGGCCGCCTGACACACCCCTGTACCTCCTTGAAATATACCTGTGTGACGCTATGTTTCACGTGAAACATTGATGTCTGGTGTATATGGAGGAGATGCGCCTCGGTTCCCGTGATGGGGAACGATACATGCCATGCCCGCCTGTGGCACCCCAGAAACATCAACGCGAATTACGACTCGGATTACGGAAGGCACCCGATGACTCACCACGCCCAGAAAGCGGCTACAGATCTACTCCCCAAGCCTGTGTATACGCGTGTCTTTACCGTGTCGAATCAGAAGGGTGGTGTGGGGAAAACCAGCACCGCCGTCAACCTTGCCGCCGCACTCGCGGAAGCCGGCCTAAACGTTCTTGTCATCGATAACGACCCGCAGGGTAATGCGTCGACCGCTCTGGGCATTGAGCATGGCGTGGATGTGCCCAGCGTCTATAACGTGCTTATCGAAGATAAGCCTCTCGCCGAGATTGTGCAGGAATGTCCCGATATGCCCGGTCTGTTCTGCGCACCGGCCAACATCGACCTTGCGGGTGCTGAAATTGAGCTGGTCTCTCTCGTGGCGCGAGAGACCCGCCTCAAGAACGCCCTGGTGGACTATACGGAGTGGCGCGAGAAGCAGGGGATGCCTCGCCTCGACTACGTATTTATCGACTGCCCGCCGAGCCTCGGTCTCCTTACCGTGAACGCCTTCGTGGCCGCCGAGGAGATTCTAATTCCGATTCAGTGCGAGTACTACGCCCTCGAGGGTCTGAGTCAGCTGCTCAAGAATATTCAGATGATCCAGAAGCATCTGAATTCGAAGCTTCGCATTAGCACGATTCTGCTCACCATGTATGATGCTCGCACCAACCTGGCCTTCCAGGTGGCAGAGGAGGTGCGTGAGCACTTCCCGCAGGAAACCCTGGGTGTGAAGATCCCTCGCTCCGTGCGTATCTCCGAGGCACCTAGCTACCAGCAGACCGTCATCACGTACGATTCTTCCTCGACCGGCGCCCGCGCTTACCGAGAAGCCGCTAAGGAGCTTTCGGGGCGTTCGGCTTGATTTAATTTTTGAATACGCGGTTTATTATTGCCGCCCATATTTTAGACATCCCCTCCGCATCTCTTTTGAGGCGTGTGGAGGGGATGCTTTTGCTGGCAATAAGCTGAAATTTTTAAAAAACACCCTATATAAGTTTTATATTTGATATATTTTGAAATTTTTGGATGCCCCTTAAACCACTCCCTGAATGTCACACGATTCGTCTACACTAGATAAAGAAGCAATATGAACGGACTCATCCGGGAGTCCAAAGGAGTGACGATGGCTGAGAAGCGACGTGGTTTGGGTCGTGGTCTGGGGGCCCTGATTCCCCAGAGTACGAAGAATTCTGGAAGCGCCGAGAAGAAGGCGGCCGAACGAGAGGTAGTACCCGAGGTTAGTCAGCACTCGAAGGCACCCGCTCCCGCTCTCGCAGACGAACCTATGAGCGATGGCCTGTTTGAGATGGCCCACGAGGCGAAGCCTGAGAAGCCCCACCGAGCACCCAAACACGAGGCTCCCGAACCTCCCTCCGAACCCCTTCAGTCTGAGTCTAACCATGCCGATTCGACGCAGGATGTTTCACGTGAAACATCGAAGAAGAAGTCCCGCGTGGACATGGGTGCGGCACTGCGCAACACGACCCTGACTCGCCGCCCGGTGGATTTCTTCTTCGGCGAGGACGTCCCCGTGCCCGGTGCAAGCGAGCAGGAGCAATCCGATCTGGTGCCGGTGCCCGGTGCGCAGTTTGCAGAGCTCAACGTGCGCGATATTCACCCCAACCGTAAACAGCCGCGAACCGATTTTGATGAGCAGGACATGGAGGAGCTCATCCATTCGGTGCGCGAGATTGGTGTCTTGCAGCCCATCGTGGTGCGTCCCTCCCGCGAGCGCGGGGCAGAGAAGTACGAGCTGGTCATGGGTGAACGCCGTTGGCGCGCCACTCAGGCTGCCGGCCTCTCGACGATTCCCGCGATTATTCGTGAGACCGATGATGAAGACCTGCTGCGTGACGCCCTGCTGGAAAACCTGCACCGCAGTCAGCTGAACCCCATTGAAGAGGCTGCGGCCTACCAGCAGTTGATGGAGGAATTCGACACCACCCAGGAGCAGCTCGCCAAGCGCATCGGTCGTTCCCGCCCCCAGATTTCGAACACGATTCGCCTGCTGAAGTTGCCCGCCCTGGTGCAGCGTCGCGTTGCCGCCGGGATTCTCTCTGCTGGCCATGCCCGCGCCCTCCTGGCGCTGAGTGACCAGGGACAGATTGAGACCATCGCTCAGAAGGTCGTGAATGAAGGGCTGTCGGTGCGAGCCACCGAGGAGCTCGTGGCTGCCACCTCCGGCGCGGAGGAACCCAAAGCGCGTAAGGCTCCCCGGCCGCAGAAGCATCGCGAGCGCCTGGATTACATTGCGGAGGCCTTCGCTGATAAGCTCGATACCTCTGTGAAGATTTCTCTGGGTGCCCGCAAGGGTAAGATGACGATTGAGTTCGCCAATGTGGAAGATTTGAACCGCATCATCCGTGTTCTGGATTCTGATTTCTCCGGGTAACATCCTTTGAAAATCGCTTATAACAGCTGATTTCAGTTGAATATATGAAAATCCCCCGGTGATGTTTCACGTGAAACATCACCGGGGGATTTCTGTAGCCTCTTGAGGTTAGCCCAGGTGTTCGGAGAACTCAGCCAGCAGAGCGGACTTAGTCTTGGCGCCTACGGTCTTCTTGACGACCTCGCCACCCTTGAAAAGGTAGATAGCCGGGATGGAGGTAATGCCGTACTTCATAGCGGTATCGCCGTTTGCTTCAACATCCACCTTGACCACGTCGACCTGACCGGCGTACTCGCCAGTGATCTCGTCAATCACGGGACCAACCATGCGGCAGGGGCCGCACCATTCAGCCCAGAAGTCCACGATAACGGGCTTGTCATTCTTCAGAACCAGTTCGTCAAAAGTGGCATCAGTTGCCTGCTGTGCACTGCTCACGGAGTGCTCCTTTCTGACACGGGGCGGATTCCCCAGTGAGTAATACGAATAGTTTAGAGGTTTTCGAGGTAGTGCTGCGCGTCCAGAGCGGCAACAGCACCGGAACCGGCAGCAATAATTGCCTGGCGGTAGGTCGGGTCAATCACGTCACCGGCAGCGAAAACGCCGGGAACGGAAGTCTTCGAGGAACGACCCTGAACCGCGATGGTGTGGTTCTCGGTAATCTCCAGCTGGTCACGTACCAGTTCCACGCGAGGATCGGAGCCAATAGCGATGAACAGGCCCTGAACAGCCAGCTGACGCTCAGAACCGTCCTTGGTGTTGGTCAGGGTGATCGACTCGAGGTTGCTCTCGCCGTGAACGGCGGTGACAGCCGAATCCCAGACAACCTCAATCTTCGGGTTGTTGAACACGCGGGTCTGCATGATTTCCGAAGCGCGGAAAGAATCGCGGCGGTGCACCAGGTACACCTTGGATGCGAAGGTCGTCAGGAACAGCGCCTCCTCCAGCGCGGAGTCGCCACCGCCGACCACTGCGATTTCCTTGTCCTTGAAGAAGAAGCCATCGCAGGTTGCGCACCAGGAGACGCCGTAACCGGAGAGTCGGTCTTCGCCCTCGATGTTGAGCTTACGGACCTGAGAACCGGTGGTCATGATGACGGTCTTCGCCAGGTGAACGGCGCCGTCTGCGGTGTAGACCTTCTTCACGTCGCCGGTGAGTTCGACCTTTTCTACGTCCTGGTAGCGGATGTCTGCACCGAAACGCTCAGCCTGCTGGCCGATGTTCTCCATCAGCTCGGGGCCCTGGATGCCCTGAATGAAGCCGGGGAAGTTCTCGACCTCGGTGGTGTTCATGAGGGCGCCGCCGGGTGCCAGGGAGCTGGCGAAGAGTACGGGCTTCAGTTCGGCGCGTGCCGCGTAGATTGCGGCGGTGTAGCCGGCGGGGCCGGAGCCCACAATAATGACGTTGTGGACGGTTGCGTCGGCCTCAACCTCGGCAGCCGGTGCGGCTTTGGTGGCGGGTGCGGATGCGAGGTTCAGATTGCCTAGGGCGGAGCCTCCGAAGAGGCCTCCCAGATTCTCAGTCATCGGATATGTCTTTCCGTTGTAGGTCTTTCGTTCTGCTCCTATAACAGGGCTTTATCCTCGATTATTCCATTTTTTGGGGACCCTTATCCAGATACTCCGCGCACTGTGAATCTTTGAGTAGCGGCCCTGCCATAAAGAGTCATAAATAGACATCAAAAGGGCGGGGCTTCCGAACCATTAGTTCAGAAGCCCCGCCCTTGTGTCTGGGGTGTGAGCGCCCTGTCGGCGTTGCGTTATGGGTTGATTAGTCCACCTTGATCTCGTTGATGCGCAGGCCGTAATTCCAAACTCCAATCGGCAGGGAGAGGCGGGGCAGCTCGTTGACCACGATGATCACGTAGGCACCCTTCTCAGCGCTCTGCTTTGAGGTATCCAGGTTCACGACCGCATCCTTGCCCTCGAAGGTGCCCTTGCCGACCTCAACCGCACCGCTCAGGGATGCGGAGCTGTTGGTGTAGACGGTGAAGGAACCGCCGGTGCCGGTGTTCTGCTGGATGGTCAGCTTGGAGACGACGGTGGGGGTCTGCAGCTTCAGTGCCAGGCCGAATTCCTTGATGGTGCCGGCGTAGTTGGCGGTGCCGAAGCCGTAGCTAATCCAGGCGGTGTTGGCGTTACCGTCGGTCAGGTTCGGAATCAGGGAGTCCATGTCGCTCATGAACGTGGGTTCCGAGGGAGCGAAACGCGCCACGGATGCGATCTTCGCGGGTGCGTTCGAGGCCTTGGCGGTCGGGGTGGCCGAGGGGGAGGCCTCGGCGCTGGCCGTCTCGCTGGCCGAAGCCTTCGGGGTGTGCGGCGCAGCTGCCTGGTTGGAGCCGATAGCGCCCAGAGAGGTCAGCACACCACCCGCGACGATGACCAGCAGCAGGACGGCGGCCAGAGCGACGGCCCAGGTACCGCGGCTACCGCCTTCGTCTTCGTCCTCCTCCTCTTCGTAGATGCTGGTGGGCTCGGAGTAGGCGGTCACGGCGCTGCTCTCGCCGGAGTTCCAGCTCTTGGAGGCGCTGATGGTTTCCTGGCTGGCGGTGCCGGAGGAGACCTTCTCGTAGGAGTTGGGGGAGCGTTCCGCATCGGAGTCACCGAAGATTTCGGTGCCCAGCGCATCCTCCGCGTTGGAGAGCGCATGGTTCTCGACGAGAAGGGTATCGAGAAGAGTATCCGGGCGGGTGTGCGAGGTGACCAGGTAGCGGCTTCCCTCGGGGGTGATGCCCAGATCGAGAATCTGAATGTTGCCTCGGGAGTTGGTGGCAAGCGCGCGGGAGTTGGCCTCCAGCAGGGCGCTGCGGTTGGGCGAGGCGACGACGATTGAGACCTTGCGGTTAAGGATCTGGTCGATGCCTTCGAGCACCATATCGGACTCTGCCGTAATGATGATGTGGGCGGTAATTTCGTAGCGGCCGCCGAGGACCGATCCGACCGGAATCTGTTGCGACAACGTGTTCTCCCGAGGTGGTTTCATAGTGCCTGCCGTGTGGCGGGCTCTGCTAATAGATTCTACCCGGCTTTGCAATAGGCCGTGGCTGAGTGATAGTTCGTGGCGTGCTGGGCGCCTGCGGGCCTAGCGGCGGGCCAGGCGTTCGAGCTTGGATGTGATGGGTGCCAAAAGTGCGTTAGCTTCCTTAATGCGGAAGATCTGCACGCCCGCCAGGTAGGCAAGGCCCATGACCGAGCCGCAGATTACCAGGGTGATAATCGCGGTGATCTTGGAGGACCACGCGAAGCCGTCAAGCTGGTATCCGCCGAGCAGCCACAGGGCGATGGCGGCAATGGCGCCGGCGAAGAGCGATGCGAGAATCGTGCGTGCATAGACGCTGACGATGCCGCGCTGGCCGTAGTATCCGAGACGGCGGCGCACCATGTAGTGGCTGATGAACATGAGCAGAATGTTGTGGATGGGGTAAATCCAAGCGAGCATGTACACGGTGTACTGGGCGTCGAGCATGGAGGCTGCGAAGCTCATGACGACCATGATGATGGCGGAGTACACCTGGATGCGGAAAGGCGTGCGCGCGTCTTCGCGAGCGTAGAGCACGCGGCTGTAGAGGTAGTTGATGGTGAGCGTGGGGGTGCCGAGCGCGGTGATGACGATGAGGCGGGCGATGATGGTGGCCGCAATGGGGTCGCCACCGCTGAATAGCACGGCGATGGGGCCGGCCAGCACGATGAGTCCGACCATGCAGAAGACGGTGGCAACGGCTGCGTTACGCAGGCCGTGAGAGAGCGCGTAGATGACGCTGTCGTTATCGTCGGCGATGGCTGAGGCGCTCATACGGTTAAAGAGCACGGTGGCGATGGAGATGCCGATAACGCCGTGCGGCAGCATGTACAGCATGGAGGCGTAGTTGAGGGCCTGCAGACCCGGAATCTGGATGCCCATGGCGGCGTAGTGCTCGCGCTGACCGACGATGCCTGCAGCAACCTTGGTCATGTAGAGGAAGGCCAGGTTGGAGATGATACCGGAGGCGAGGGTCCACGCGGCGAGCTTGGAGGCTGCGCGCAGGCCGATGCCGCGCCACGCGAAATCGGGCTTGAGTCGCAGGCCGAGTCGGCGCAGGGGGATGAAGAGTACGAGCGCCTGCATAACCACGCCGAGGGTCGAGGAACCGGCGAGCACGAGGGTTTGTGCGTTGGTCCAGTTGTCTACAGCGTGGATTGGGTGGGGGTTGGGGGTCTGCGCTCCGAAGAGGAAGATGAAGAGGAACAGCGACAGGATGGTGATGACGTTGTTCAGCACGGGCGACCACATGTACGCGCCGAAGGCGTCCTTCGCGTTGAGCACCTGCCCAATGACGGTGTAGAGGCCGTAGAAGAAGATCTGGGGTAGACACCAGAGTGAGAAGATGAAGCCGAGCTGTCGCTGTTCGGGGGTCCATCCCGAGCCCATGACGCTGATGATGGGCCAGGCGCAGGCGACGGTGATGAGCGTGACCAGGCCGATGGCGGTGACGGTGAGCGTGACGAGCTTGGAGATGTAGCGTGCGCCGCCGTCCTGGGCCTTGGCTGCCTTGATGATTTGGGGCACGAGAACCGCGTTGAACACGCCGCCGGCAACGAGCACGTAGATGAGGTTGGGGAGGGTGTTCGCGGTTTCGAAGACGTCACCGACGGTAGAGAGCGAACCGATAGCGACGGTGAGCAGGATGGTCTTGACGAATCCGAGGATGCGCGAGACGAGCGTACCTGCGGCCATGATTGCGCTTGAGCGGGCGTCGGTTCGTGCCACGTGTCTCTCCTGTGTTGGCGGTGATGGTCGGTCGGATGTCTTCGGGCCTCTGTCCGGCTACCTTCGGGATGTCGCCCCGAAGGCTTGCCGGGACGTTAGAGGTGGGTGGTGATGTATTCGCTGGCGCTGCGGGCGATGTGCTGCTCGTTGGCGAACGAGAGGCGGGTGGGCAGCTCGGCGAGGGGGACCCACGCGACGTCGATGGCTTCGTGATCGGGGTCGTTGTCGATGCTGAGCTCGCCGCCGGTTGCCGCGAAGAGGTAGTGGTGCACGGTCTTGTGGATGCGCAGCCCGTTGGAGGTGAACCAGTAGGCGATGGTGCCGAGGGAGGCTACGGGGTAGCCGGTGATTCCGGTTTCTTCGGCGATTTCGCGTCCGGCTGCTTCAACTCGGGTTTCGCCGCGTTCGATGTGTCCCTTGGGCAGGCACCATTCGCGCTGACCGGTGCGGTTGATTCGGGCGATGATGGCCGCGGGGAGTTCTTCGGGCCGGTCGAAGTCGATGATGAGCCCTCCGGCGGATACTTCTTCGGGGGCCGGTACCGGGCGCGCGGGCGCGGCGAAGCGCGTTTTGGGTGCGCGGGGTACGGGAATGCTCATGGTTCTACCTTAACTGATGGAAGAGGGTTTTGGCGCTTCGGGGCGGGGTGATGTGGGCATCCCGTGCGGCGCGGGGTGGTCGTGGAGGCGTTTTATCTGGCACGATTAAAGGATTATGTCGCTGATTATTGATGTTGAGTCGAAGTACCCGGATGCCGCCGAGCTGGGAGAGCTGTACCGTGCGGCGGGGTTTGAGCTGTACCTGGTGGGCGGTATTGTCCGCGACAACCTGCTGGATGACGGCGGCCATTTCACCGATTTTGATTTGACGACGGACGCCACCCCGGAGCAGAGCGAGCAGATTTTGCGCGCGTGGGGTGAGCACACGTGGGATATCGGCAAGGAGTACGGCACGATTAGCGCCCGTAAGAACGGCGTGGTGTACGAGGTGACGACCTACCGTGCCGAGGTGTACGTGTCCGATTCGCGGAAGCCGACGGTGGAGTTCGGTACCGATTTGAGCGCCGACCTGGTGCGTCGCGATTTCACGATTAACGCGATGGCCGCGGCTTTGCCGAGCGGCGAGGTGGTTGATCTTTTCGGCGGCGTGGAGGATTTGCGTGAGGGCGTTCTGCGTACCCCGCGCTCGCCGCAGGAGTCTTTTTCCGAGGATCCGTTGCGCATGATGCGTGCGGCTCGTTTCGCGGCTCGTTTTAATCTGCGCGTGGCCCCGGAGGTTTTCGAGGCGATGCGCGAGATGGCCGGCCGCATCGAGATCATTTCTGCGGAGCGTGTGCGCGATGAGCTGGTGAAGCTGATTGATGCGGATTACCCGCGGGTGGGTTTGAACCTGCTGGTGGATACCGGCCTGGCGGATTATGTGTTGCCGGAGCTTCCCGCGCTGCGCATGGAGATGGATCCGGCGCATCACCATAAGGATGTGTACGAACATTCGCTGAAGGTACTGGAGCAGGCGATGGAGAAGGAGACGGACGAGGACGGCCCGTGCCCTGCCCCGGACTTTATTCTGCGTTTTGCGGCGTTGATGCACGATATCGGCAAACCGAAGACCCGCAAGTTTGAGAAGGACGGCTCCGTCTCGTTCCTGCACCACGAGGTGGTGGGCGCGAAGATGGTGAAGAAGCGTATGCGCGCCCTGCGTTTTGATAACGACACGATTAAGGCTGTGGCCCGCCTGGTGGAGCTGCACATGCGTTTCTACGGCTACCGCGAGTCAGGCTGGACCGATTCGGCGGTGCGCCGCTACGTGCGCGATGCGGGGGATCAGCTGGAGCGCCTGCACCGGGTTTCCCGCTCCGATGTGACGACCCGTAATCGTCGCCTGTCGCGCTCGCTGGCTGCGGCGTACGACGATTTGGAGCGGCGTATTGCCGAGCTGGCGGCTCAGGAAGAGCTGGACGCGATTCGCCCCGATCTGGACGGCGGCCAGATTATGCAGATTCTGGGGATTGCGCCGGGCCCGGTGGTGGGTGAGGCATACAAATTCCTGCTGAACCTGCGCCTGGACGAGGGCTCGCTTCCCGAGGAGGAGGCGAAGGCTCGTCTCCTGCGGTGGTGGGAGCAGCGCCGGGAGGCGTAGCTTCTGAGGTTTCGGTACCGCATCGCATGGTTGAGCTCACGCGGTGCGGTACTGTTCTATCTGCGTTTTCTCGTGTATTGTTAAGAAATCTATGCGTGTTCCCCACCCGGTGTGCTTCACGTATAGGGCACAATGAATCTCCTGCTATGGAAATCCCATAGCCGTTTAGCCCAAAGGAGGGGTTTAATCATGCGTGCATACGAACTGATGGTTATCCTCAGCCCCGAGGTTGAGGACCGTGCGGTTGAGCCGTCGCTGTCCAAGTTCCTCGAGATCGTCACCAACGAGGGCGGTTCTATCGACAACGTCGATATCTGGGGCCGTCGCCGTCTGGCATACGAGATCCAGAAGAAGTCCGAGGGTATTTACGCAGTGGTGAACTTCACCGCTACCCCCGAGACCGCAGCTGAGCTCGATCGTGTTCTGAACCTGAACGAGTCCGTCATGCGTACCAAGATCATCCGCCCGGAGGATCAGAAGATCTCCAGCAAGTAGTTGCGCCCTCCGGTTGCCGACCCTCTAAAAATGTCAGGGGGTTGCGCTGTACTGGAATCAACACACTTGTAACTCTTATCGAGGAGGCATCTTATGGCAGGCGATACCGTTATTACCGTTATCGGTAATCTGACGAGCGATCCGGAGCTCCGTTACACCCCCGCGGGTGCTGCGGTTGCTAACTTCACGATCGCGTCGACTCCGCGTTCGTTCAACCGTCAGACCAACCAGTGGGAGGACGGGGAGACCCTGTTCCTGCGTGCGTCGGTGTGGCGTGGTTACGCTGAGAACGTTGCGGAGACCCTGAAGAAGGGTACCCAGGTTATCGCACAGGGCCGTCTGAAGTCCCGCTCGTACGAGACCAAGGAAGGCGAGCGTCGTACCTCGTTTGAGCTTGAGGTCGAGGAAATCGGCCCGACTCTGCGTTTTGCTACCGCACAGGTGACTCGCGCACAGCGTTCTGCCGGAGGTAACTTCGGCGGAGGTGCGCAGGGTGGCTTTGGCGGCGGCGCCGGGTACAACGCCCCTGCTCAGGGCGGTTACTCCGCTCCGCAGCAGAATAATTTCGCGGCTCCCCAGGGTAATGGTTACTCCGGTCAGACCGGTTACTCCGCTCCGGCTGCTCCTGCAGCCCCGGCAGCTCCCGCTGCTGATCCGTGGAGTTCCCAGTCCGGCGGTAACTATGATTGGGGTAGCGGCGCCGACGATGAACCTCCGTTCTAAGCCGGTTTCGTTTTCCGAATAGTAATTTATCAATCCATCCCGCGGTTATCCGCCGCGGGCTCCCAACTCTAAGGAGCACCACGATGGCTAAGGCTGAAATCCGTAAGCCCAAACCGAAGCAGAACCCCCTCAAGGCTGCTGACGTCACCGTTATTGACTACAAGGACGTCGCACTTCTGCGCAAGTTCATCTCCGACCGCGGCAAGATCCGCGCTCGCCGCGTGACTGGCGTGACCGTTCAGGAGCAGCGCAAGATCGCTCAGGCTATTAAGAACGCCCGCGAAGTTGCTCTGCTGCCCTACTCCGGCGCTGGCCGCTAAAGAGAAGGAGAGACAGTAACATGGCTAAGATCATTCTGACTCAGGAAGTTTCCGGCCTCGGTGCAGCTGGCGATGTTGTCACCGTTAAGGACGGCTACGCACGTAACTACCTGCTGCCCCGCGGTTTCGCCGTGACCTGGACCCAGGGTGGCGAGAAGCAGGTTGAGTCCATCCGCGCCGCTCGTGCGGCTCGCGCCAAGGCTTCTCTGGAAGAGGCTCAGGCACTTGCTGCGTCCCTGGCCGCTAAGCCGGTTGTCGTTGCACACAAGGCTGGCGCTGACGGCCGCCTGTTCGGTACCGTCAAGGCTGACGCTATTGCTGAGGCTATTGAGGCTGCCGGCATTGGCTCCGTTGACAAGCGCACCATCCACCTGGGTTCCGCTATCAAGCGCACCGGTGAGTACAAGGTGACTGTCCGCCTGCACGCTGACGTTGTTGCTAACGTTGTCCTGGACGTCGTTGCTGCTGCGTAAGTAGTTTTGAGGTTTTCGTGCTGAGGCACTGAAAAACCGTGACGGGGTGTTCTTCCTTCGGGAGGAGCACCCCGTTTGCTGTACCCGTTCCGGCGCATGTTTCACGTGAAACATTGACCCTGTTGATGCACACTCTAACCCGGGGGAGCGATGGATGCGACGTAGGCACGCAGACCCCGTAGACTGGTAGACATGGCTAAATCTTTATCGCGTATGTCCTCAAGCGCCCAGCTTCTGATGACCGGCGTCATTCTGGAGGGTGTGAACCTACTGCTGTGCGCCCTGGCGCTTGTTCCAATGGCGGACGCTAACCTTGCTACGACTCTGCTGTTGCTTTTTCTGATTGTTGGTGGTTTGGGGTCCAGTATTGCGGTGGTATGTGCCCTGGTGGGTTTGGTGAAGTTCCGTCGCTTTCGCTGGGCTAATATCCTCCTGCTCCTGGTGTCTATCGTGACGAATCCGTTGCTTGTGCTCACCCTGTATGTGAGCGCTTCCTAGCCCTGGGCGCGGCGTACACGGTTTCTCTCGGATGACTCTCTGCGCCTCTCAGTGTTCTACGGGTCTTCTCCCAGCTGCTTTCCAGCTAAAATCAACCCTCCCGTAAGGTTCGCAGTGTTTACTATAAGTGTTGGTTCGAGAGGACTGCGATGTGAATGTGTGTGTTTCGTGTAGTGGGGAGGCCCGCTCGCGAAAGAAGAAAGGCAAGGCAATAGCGCCTTGCCTTTCTTCTTTTAACGCGACCGGTTTCTACGGGGGAGGGCGTTAAGCGCCGACGGGCCTCCTGCCCCCCAAAGGCTCGCCCTGGAAGGCGCTTTGAAGGCGACGTTTATTCCGATTTTCCCTGCGGGACCCGCTCCTGTGTACGTTTGATCTTTTGGTGCCGACGGAGCATTTGAGTCTCTCAGCTATTCCCAGCTTTCTTCCAGCTTTAACCTACAGGGAATAAAGGTTTACGCGTAATACTTTATATAGATGGTTCGAGAGGGCCATCAGAAAGTTGGACTTTCCTTGCGGAAGTGGCTCTGATTTTCGTATGTATGTGTGTGTGATGAGACTGGGGTTGAACCGAGAGGTTCGGCTCCAGTTTCTGTTTAACCACTCAACAGTGTATCACTCAATGGCGCAGCATTGAGTGTGACCCTTTGTGCTCACGCGGCACGCCGTAACAAAGGGTATCCATACCCTCGCATAACGTCACATTTCCTTTCTTAGGTGTCGCGGGTCTAGAATTAGGAAATATTAATCTTGCATATTAGATACAAATATTGAGGAGTTATCACCGTGTCTAAGACCCCTTCAGTCCCCGGCACCGATCGTCCCGCCGATAAGGCCGCGGGCCACTGGCTGCTCGCACAGCTGGGCAAGAAGGTTCTGCGTCCCGGTGGCCGTGAAACCACCAACTGGCTGCTGGCTCGCGCTCTGGGCGGCGACATTGACGTCGTGGAGTTTGCCCCGGGTCTGGGTATCACCGCCCAGGAGATTGTGAAGCGTTCCCCGAAGAGCTACACCGGTGTGGATCTCGACCCCAAGGCCGCCGAAATTGTTACCGAGCGCATTGGTGCGGCGAATAAGCCGAACTACCGCGTGGTGAACGCTAGCGCCCAGGAGACCGGCCTGCCTTCCGAGAGCTACGACGCCGTGGTGGGCGAGGCGATGCTGACCATGCAGACCGATAAGCACAAGCTGGAGATCATGCGCGAGGCAGCCCGCCTGCTGCGTCCCGGCGGCTACTACGCTATTCACGAAATGTCGCTGATTCCCGATTACCTGCGCCCCGAGCTGAAGGAAGAGATTCAGAAGGACCTGGCCCGCACCATCCGCGTGAACGCCCGTCCGCTGACCCGCGCGGAGTGGACCGCCCTGGCCGAAGAGGCCGGCTTCGAGGTGCTGGACGTGTACCAGACCGATATGGCTCTGCTGGAACCCAAGCGTCTGCTGGCCGATGAGGGGCCCGCCGGCGTCGCAAAGATTGCGTTCAACCTGGCGCGTAAGCCGCAGATTCGTGAGCGTGTGCTGGGTATGCGCGGCGTGTTCCGCCGCCATGCGGACCACATTGGCGCTATCGGTCTGATTCTGCGTAAGAAGAAGTAGTCCACGCACGAATTCGTAGCGTTTCCGAGAGATTCGGAGGAACGGTGGGGTGGCTACCCGAATGAGGGTAGCCACCCCACCGTCGTGCGTGCACCCGTGTTTAAGCTCTCCGGAGCTGGAGGGGCTGCTGGTACCTCATAATGGAGAGGTAGAGTTTATGCCCGGGCGAGGTGCCCGGGCCTCCAGGGTTTCGGGTGAATGAGGTTTTATGTCTGAGTCTTCGGTGGATTACGGTTCCCGCACGATGCCCCATGACGATGTGGCCGAGCAGTCTGTGCTGGGCGGCATGCTCCTGTCGAAGGATGCTATTGCGGACGTCGTGGAGAGCCTGCGTGCTTCGGACTTCTATAAGCCGGCGCACGAGACGATTTACGAGGCGATTCTGTCGCTGTACGGCCACGGTAGCCCCGCGGACGCGATTACGGTTGCCGACGAGCTGAAGAAGCGCGGCGAGCTGACTCGTGTGGGTGGCGCAGCGTATCTGCACACTCTGATTGCTTCGGTGCCCACCGCTGCGAATGCTCAGTACTATGCCGAAATCGTGAAGGAGCACGCGATTATGCGCCGCCTGATTGAGGCGGGTACTAAGATTGCGCAGCTGGGTTACGCCAACGAGACCGAGGTGGACGCACTCGTGGATCAGGCGCAGGCGGAGATTTACGCGGTGACCGATGGCAACGCGAAGGAAGATTACGTGTCCTTCTCTGAAGCCTTGGAAGCGACGATGCGCGAGATTGACGCAAACTCGAACCGCCCCGATGGCGTGTACGGCGTGCCGACTGACTTCATCGAGCTTGATGAGCTGACCGGCGGCCTGCACGGTGGCCAGATGATTGTGATTGCGGCTCGTCCGGGTGTGGGCAAGTCGACCCTGGCCTTGGATATTGCGCGTTCGGCGGCTATTCACCACCACATGGCAACGGTTTTCTTCTCTCTGGAGATGAGCCGTACCGAGCTGGCCATGCGTATTCTCTCCGCGGAGGGCAAGATTTCAATGGGTCGTCTGAAGAAGGGCGATCTGGACACCGAGGGCTGGACGAACCTGGCGACTCTGCAGGGCCGTATTGATTCTGCCCCTCTCTTTATTGATGATTCGCCGAATATGACTCTGATGGAGATCCGTGCGAAGTGCCGTCGTCTCAAGCAGCGTAACGATTTGAAGCTTGTGGTGCTGGACTACCTGCAGCTGATGAGCTCGGGCAAGAAGGTGGAGTCCCGTCAGCAGGAAGTCTCGGAGTTCTCCCGTAGCCTGAAGCTTCTGGCTAAGGAGCTTGATGTTCCGGTGATTGCGCTGTCTCAGTTGAACCGTGGTTCGGAGCAGCGTACTGATAAGCGTCCGATGGTTTCGGATCTGCGTGAGTCGGGTTCTATTGAGCAGGATGCGGATATGGTGATTCTGCTGCACCGCGAGGATATGTATAACCCCGATAGCGATCGCGTGGGTGAGGCCGACATGATTATCGCGAAGCACCGCGGTGGCCCGACCCGTACAATTCCCCTGGCCTTTAGCGGTAAGTACTCACGCTTCAATAACATGGCCAATGAGGCTCCTCCGCAGTATTAGACTTTGAAAGCCCCTGGTCCCGTTGCTGAGTGCTCGGTAGCTCAAGCTTCGTCTGGGAGCAGGGGCTTTGGCCTACCCACTGTTTATTTCTCCGGGGATAACTGACGTAGGGGAGGAAGCACGGGCGCGGGGATGGAGCGGCGAAGGTATATGGGGGTTCTTGCTTTTCCCTGTCTTTGTCTGGGTTCCGAGGCTCATGAGGGGCCCCGAAGGGGTCTTTTACCCCTGCTTAAAATTTTTTTTGGCCTTCTTTGGAATCAATATATCGTTCTGACTAGGTTATTTATTGAGATAAGCCACCCAAAGGGCGCAATGTGGCCTTATTTGTGTTCTACTTCACCCGTATTCGGGTTGCGGGCCCGTATTCGGGTCTGTATAGTTGTATGAGTCGCCGCGGCGAGGAGGAAAAAACGAAG